>Ga0247815_10000186_pt1 | contig 48474 bp, 32 predicted proteins | sample UWRJL194509B1_FD_181014 | JGI IMG/M metagenome (GOLD analysis project Ga0247815, IMG submission 181014) | Plant litter microbial communities from Arlington Agricultural Research Station in Wisconsin, United States - UWRJ-L194-509B-1 | ecosystem: Environmental > Terrestrial > Plant litter >... | reverse complement strand
CCATGAAACCGGTAGCCGGAAACTTAAACGAAGTAATTGTTGTAGGTTACGGTACGCAAAAGAAATCTACTGTTACCGGTGCGGTATCAGAAGTTCAAACAGATAAGTTAACTTCCCGTTCACTGGGAAACTTCACAGAAGCATTACAGGGAAAAACACCAGGTGTAACCGTAGTGAATGATGGGGGAGACCCAACGGCTGCTCCAAAAGTGAATGTACGCGGAATTGGTGGTATTAACGGAGAGCAACCATTGTATGTAGTAGATGGTGCTATTTTTACAGGTACACCTAACCTGAATCCAAACGATATTGAATCTATTTCAGTACTGAAAGACGCTTCTGCCGCTATTTACGGCGCCAGGGCTTCTGGTGGTGTGATTTTGGTGACTACCAAAAAAGGTAAAGCAGGGAAAATTTCTGTGAGCCTGGATGTTAAAACCGGTTTCCAAACTCCCTGGAAAAAAGTTGAGGCACTAAACGCGGCACAATATGCGGAGGTATCTAACCTGGCTGCTGATAATGCAGGAAGTGCGCGAAACCCGGCTTTTAATGCCAGCGTTTATCCAGAAGGACAAATTACACAGACGGACTGGGTTGATGAAATATTTCGTACAGGCCTGCAACAGGAGTATAGTTTCGGGATGAGCGGTGGAAGCGAGACTTCTAATTTTTATACTGGTTTTGACTACCGCAATACTGAGGGTATTTTACAGAATACTTATGGAAAGCGCTTCAATTACAGGTTAAACTCTGCCCACCAAATTACCCCATGGTTGAAAATTGGTGAAAATATGTTTTATTCAAACACCAATGGAAACTCGGGAAATACTACCAGCAGTTACACTGGCGCTATTATATCAGCATTATATTATCCACCCAGTGTGTCTGTTTATACACCAACCGGAGCATTTTCAGGATTGCCGGCACAATACGCAGGGGCGTACGGAGATGTGATTAATCCTATTGCCTATCTTCAACGTCGTGATGTAAGCAATCCGATACAAACCATTAACGTTAACCCATATCTTGAGGTTAATTTTATGAAAGATTTGAAATTCAGATCAAGCTTAGCTATTACTAAAACTTCTACGTTTTATAAAGAATTTGAAACTAAAGTCCCTGAGATCGGAAAGATATTCGATTTTAACAAGTTAACGCAAAATTCTTCAAACGATACTGACTTACTTACTGAGCAGACATTAAGCTACAACCATACTTTTGGATTACACCATTTCGATGCGGTTGGTGGTTTTACCTACCAGAAAACTACCTTAGAGGGAACTTCTATTTTTGCACAGGGATTTGATGACGAGTCTAAAGACTATCGTTACCTTCAAAATGCAAATGATATTTATCCTTCATCCAGTTATAAAGAAACCAGTGCCCTTATTTCTTACTTAGCAAGGATCAATTATGATTACAACGCTAAATACCTGCTGTCATTGATTGGCAGACGTGATGGTACGTCATTGGTTGCAAAGCAAAATCAATTTGAGAACTACGGTTCTGTTTCTGCAGGTTGGGTAGTGTCTAAAGAAAATTTCCTGAAAGATGTAAATTGGTTGAGCCAGCTGAAATTAAGAGGTAGTTATGGTATATTAGGTAATTTGGGAAGCCTGGGTGCCAATTCAGTAAATCCATTGCTAACCAAGAGCCAGATCTACATGGGTGCATCACCTGTATTGCTTCCAGGTTACTATGAAAATGTATTGGCTAACCCGGATCTTAAATGGGCAAGTTCAAAACAAACTGATTTTGGTATCGATGCATCTGTTTTTGAAAACCGTTTGACTTTCAGTGCAGATTATTTTGTGAAGAAAACAAACGACATGATCATTGAAAAGACACTGACCAGTACAACTGGAGTTGAAACTCAATGGATCAACGGAGGTTCGGCCAGGGACAAAGGTGTAGAGTTTGGAATTAACTTTAAAAATAAAGATGACCATGCATTTACTTACAGCATGAACTTAACCTTCACCAAATCCAGCAATGAGCTAACTTCTTTAAATGATGGCGTTACATCGATACCTTTGGGAACAGACATGACTGTAAGGTCTGTACTAGACCCGTTAAGAATTCAGGTAGGGCAACCATTGTATAGCTATTACGTAATCAAAACTGACGGAATATTCCAAAGTACAGACGAGGCGAAAAACTATAAATCTGCAAGTGGAACTGTAATTCAGCCAAATGCGGTTGCCGGTGATCTAAAATTTGTTGACAACAATGGCGATGGTAAAATTGATAACAACGACCGTGTATATTCAGGAAGTGCGCTTCCGGATTTCTCATACGGATTCAGTTTCAATGCCAACTACAAGAACTTCGATCTTAACATCTTTGCACAGGGAGTACAAGGCAGTAAAATATTCAACGGCATGAATTATACTAGCTTAAATGCTGCTTCAGGTCAGAACTACAATAAAGATGCTGCGATACTAGATGCCTGGTCGCCAACAAATACAAGTGGAACTATTCCACGTGTATCTGCAAGTGACGCCAACGGTAACTTCAGTAATACCTCTGATTTTTATCTGGAGAACGGTTCTTATTTAAGGATCAAAAATGTGACCCTTGGTTACACTTTGCGCAAACAGTTCCTGGATAAACTGAAAATCAGTAATGTGAGATTGTACGTGAGTGCAAATAACCTTTTCACTATTACTAAATACACAGGATTTGATCCTGAGGTTGGTACAGAACTTAATGGTATTGACCTTGGAAGGTACCCGCAAGCCAGATCGGTTCTGTTTGGCTTAAATGTTAATTTTTAACTAGTTTTTACAATTAAAAATACTCAAATGAATATCAGATATTGTTATATATTATTTGCATCCCTGATCACAGCTTCTGTGTTATCCGGATGTACCAAACAACTCGATATCACACCACAGGGCGAGCCTTCCAAAGGTAACTTTTGGAGCACGCAAGCAGATGCATTAAAAGGTGTAAATGCCATGTACAGAAATTTTGACGGTGAAGAGTTTTATGGCCGTGGATATATGTGGTATATGAATGCCAGCGATGATATGGTTACCGGCCGCTCCAACGGACAGGCAGACAATCTCAGGAACTTCAATTCCGCGTATGTTTCTGGTTCATATACCCGCGATCAATGGTCTATGCGTTACGCAACAATCAAGTCTGCCAATGACGTGCTTAACAATGTGCCTGCTATCACTATGGACCAGGGCCTTAAAAACAGATATTTGGGAGAGGCTAATTTCTTAAGCGCGCTGATGTATTTCCAGTTGTCTTACAACTATGCCGATGACCGTGCGGGAGTACCTTTAGTTACACCGGAGAATTCTAATGACCCTAATCCTACACCACGCGCAGCAAATATCACAGCAAATTACAATTACATAGAAAGTCAGTTGAAAAAAGCCGCTAATCTGTTGCCAATGTTTTCTGCACTGGCTACTACCGATTACGGTCGTCCACACAAAGCTGCTGCATGGGCCTATTTGTCTAAACTGTATCTGTACAAAAAAGACTATGCCAATGCCGAACTGTATGCAGATTCTGTCATCAACTCTGGTAACCGTGCATTGCAGGCAAACTATGCTGATGTATTCAAAGCAGAAAACAACTGGGGATCTGAGTATATCTGGTCTGCCTATAGCACGCCAAGTGGCGAAGGTGGATGGGGCAGTATCCTTCCGGGAGTCATGTTAGAAAATAAAGGTTGGGGTTTATACAATGGTTGGGGATATTATGTACCTACGAAAGAATTGTATGATGCATTTGACGCTACTGATAAACGCAGGTCTGTAACTATCCTTAAACCTGGTGATACCTTTACTTTCTTTGGTGCAACCAGAACTTATAGTTCAGATAATAGTTTATCTGGATACCAGTTTAATAAATACATGGATCCGTTCAAGTATGCAAGTCCGGTAGGTTCGCACATCAGTCCGAATGGTGATCACCCGACTACCGACCTTAACCCTCCTTTACTTCGTTTTGCGGAGATCCTCCTGATCAAAGCGGAGGCGGAAATAATGCTGGGCAAAAGTGCAGATACTGAAATTAACAAAATCCGTGTCCGCGCCGGTTTAGCGCCAATTGCTGGTGCAACATTGGCGGAACTGAAAAAACAACGCCGCTGTGAACTTGCAGGGGAGTGGGCCGACCGCCATCGCGACCTTGTACGCTGGGGCGACGCTCAGTCAGCATATGCACAACCAAGTCATGGTGCTAGCGGAGCTGTAATTTGGGCGGCGCGTACTTTCAACCCGGTTACACATGCAGTATGGGCTGTTCCGCAAAAAGAAATTGACAATAGTGGTGGCATCATTAAACAAAATGCCGGCTGGTAATTAACAACAAATTATAATATGTATTTAGCTAAAACTGTCATTTCATCATTTTTGCTGTTTGGCGCAACATCTCTATATGCGCAACGCACTGATCCGTCACGAATACTGACGCATTCGCACAATGATTATGTACAGGAAATTCCGTTCTTCGGTGCTTATGCAGCACGGATGAATTCTATTGAAGCAGATGTATTTCTTTCTAAGGGAGAACTATATGTTGCGCATGAAAAAAGCCAGATTATTCCAGGTAAAACACTGAAAAGTGTTTACCTGGAACCGCTTTACCAGCTTTTTAAAAAGAATGGAAACCAGCCTTACCCAAAAAAGGATGAGCGCAGCCTTGAACTGGTAATTGATATCAAAGAAGATTATGCCCATGTCATCCCGGTGTTGATTAACCAATTAAAGGGATATATGGATATGATAGATCCTTCGCAAAGTAAAAAACCTGTTCACATTGTATTGAGCGGTGACCTTCCGGTGGCCGCGGAGTATAAAAACTACCCGGATTACATTTCATTTGACGGGAGGCCTAACATCGCTTATACCCCTGAACAACTGAAACGTGTAGCCATGATCAGCGATGATATGAAAATTTACACTGGCTGGAATGGAAAAGGTAATCCTGCCGTTAGGGACACCCTTAAATTGCAAAAGGTAGTGCAGGATGCGCACAAAATGAATAAACCTTTTCGTTTTTGGGGTACGCAGGACAGTTACAATACCTGGATTGAGTTGGAAAATCTTGGTGTGGATTGGATTGGAACGGATCATCCTGAATTGTTATCTAAATTTTATAAAGACCGTCCTAAAACAGAGTATACCAATACGAAATCATACCCCGTATACCAACCTGAATACAAGTCTGATGGTAAAAATACTACTGTAAAAAATGTGATCCTGATTATTGGGGACGGGATGGGACTGGCACAGATACAGGCTGCCCTTACCGCAAATTTCGGAAAACTTAACCTTGCAGGTATTAAACATATTGGCTTTTCGCTTACTAAGTCTGCAAATTCTGGCAATACAGATTCTGCTGCAGGAGGTACTGCGCTTTCCAGTGGTAAAAAAACCAACAACAGTTATGTTGGTATGGACAGTTTAGGCAGGCCCATCGCCAGTATTCCGGATACACTTATTGGATTTGGAGTAAAATCTGCTATTATTAGTAGTGGGGATATTACCGATGCCACACCTGCTTCTTTCTATGCGCACCAGCCTGAACGTAATTGGTCTGATAAAATCGCGGCCGATTTCCTTAACAGTAATGTAGATATTTTGATTGGGCCTAACCGTAAAAGTTTTTTGGAGAACTCAGACAAAAACCTGATGACTAAAATTAAGCAAAAAGGTTACGACTATCTCCCAGGTCTTACAGAATTAACTGCTTCGGCACCCGGAAAAAAACTGGTGTTGGTTGCAGATAGTGTAACGCGTCCAATTTTAAAAGGACGTGGCGAAATGCTTAAAACTTCACTTGAACAATCTATCCGCTTACTGGCCCCGAATAAAAAAGGCTTTTTTATCATGGCCGAAGGCGCACAGGTAGATTATGGCGGGCATGATGATAACCTTCCCTATCTCATCACCGAATTGCTGGACCTGGATCAGACTATTGGGGCTGCCATGCGTTATGCCGATAAGGACGGAGAGACTTTGGTGGTCATCACTGCAGATCACGAAACTGGTGGATTGAGTCTTTTGGCGGCCAATCAGAACAAAGGCAGGGTAACAGGTCATTTCAGTACAAACGACCACACGAACATCATGGTTCCTGTTTTTGCTTACGGTCCGCATTCAGACCAGTTTACCGGGATGTACCAAAATAAAGAAGTATTCCACAAAATCATTAAATTGATGACAGCCGCCCAGTCCGCAAAAAAATAGGATTAACATTCTTCCGTATATAGGGCTGATCAATTTATGGTTACAAAAAAAGCTCAGGCGTCCTTTCCAGATGTCTGAGCTTTTTTTGTACCATCGAAGCTCCTGGTACTTTTATTTTAGTCGGCGCGGAGTAGGAGAGGTGCTTTTCAGTGCCCAGTAGATCAATACTGGTTGAAAAAAAAGACGTAAAAAACGTTTTTTGTCTGTATCCAGGCCAAATGCATCTCGATGGTGGGTAAGTTGCGAAATGTTGCCTGGAAATACTGCCGTGAAAAAGGCCGCCGCCACCTTCCCAACTTTTTCTGCATGTTTTTCGGGAGTAAGCACCAGTGCGGTACCCATCAGAATTTCAGTTATGCCAGAATACACCACTGTATTATCTATTTTTAAGGGCACCCAATCTGGCACCTGCGCCCTGAAATCTTTTCTGGCGAAGGTAAGGTGGCTTACTCCGGCAAATATGAGGTTTGCACCTAAGGCAATCCTGGCGGCTTTTTTTATGTTTTCTTCTTTCATTATTCCCTGTTTAATATTTCAGCTAGTATTACAACCTATCTGGTAGTAAATGGTTTGTATTTTCTTTATCCAAACTAATTTACCTGCCTGTTGTTTTGAAGGTAAACCTATGATTATGGAAACGAACGAAGAACAACAGCTGGATGCAGACAACAACCTGATTCTCTCTTCATCGGAAGATACAGTGAAGCCTGAAATCCCAAAAAACGAAGAAGTGAATGATGGGTACAATTCTGCTGATGATACGGGAAATACCAATGAAGACCTGGATCTTGAGCCGAGTGATGATCCTGATACAAATGTAGATGAATACGACCTCGAAGCTTTAAATGGGTTGGATATTGATGACGAGGACGGTGATCTTGCTTAAACTTAACGCTGTCTCACATGGGGCAGCGCTAAGTTTTTTAATGCTATTTTTCTTCAGCTGCGGTCCGCAGGGATATTATCATGGTTATGTTTTTGATGCGGAAACGCGCAAGCCGATTAGCAAAGTACTGGTTAGGGAAAATTCGCTTTCTCGTGCCAGGAGCTCCCTTACTAATAAAGACGGCTACTTTAAGGTTGCAAATTCTGAAAGCACTTCTTCAGACTTAATTTTCAATGCCAAAGGATATAAGGTAGATACCATTCTAACCAGATGGTCGCAGCATGGCGAGCGTTTGGAACATATGTTTACAGACAGCAAATCAGACACTGCTTTTTTAACTGCATCACCTTAGTTCAATTCAAAATCCTATTAACCTAAATTAATAAATCTGCTCCAATTATCCCATCTCATTAATGCTCAAAAACCTCTGTACTTCCGCCATAATCCTCTTTCTAATTTCTTCGCATTTTCTTGTATTTGCGCAGGAAGGACTCGACAAAATCGTCAACCCAAAAACTAACGGTACGGGATATGTAAGCAACGCGGACCATATCCTGAGTAATGAAACAGTGGCAAAGCTTAATGCACTGATTAAACCTTTAAATGAAAATGGCAAAGCACAGGTCGCTGTTGTTTTGGTAAACTCTATCGGTGATCAGGTTCCAAAAGATTTTTCGACGGCCTTATTACGTAAATGGGGAATAGGAGATAGAAAAAAGAATAACGGCCTTCTGATTCTGTTTGTGGCAGATCAGCGCAGGATAGAGTTTGAAGTAGGTTATGGGCTGGAAGGATTACTTACAGATTTAACTTGTCAACGGATCCAGCAGGGCTTAATGATACCTTATTTTAAAAAAGGGGATTACAATAGTGGGGTATTAAAAGGTGTGGAGTTGGTGGTAGAAACTATTGACACAGGAATCGACCAGTCGCTGGATGAAGACAACCTTTATCCTGAGCTAGGTTGGGTACTGTTTCAGGACATCTTATTTTTCCTTGTATACATCGGTGCCTATAGCGCTTATACTACATCACAAAGAGGTCAATACGTTGTTCATTCTGCTTCAGGATGGTGGGTGCCCTTTCTGTTGTTCGGCCCACTCATTATTGTATCTGTCGTTGCACTGGCCACACCAATTTTTGTGATGTGGGACCTGTTTTTCCTGATTAGTTATTGCTGCTGGAGCGTTTTTTTTAGTTTCGCGATCGGTAATATGTTAGCGAGTGAACCGGTTGGCGAAACGCGTGTGCAGCAATATCAATACCTAAAACTGATGGTTTGGGGATTCACGGTTTATGCAGTTTTATTTCCGTTACCATTTCTAATTTTCAAATATATTGGAGCAAAACGAAGGTTACGCAAATTAAGGTACACGCCCTATCAATCTCCAGATAGTGGTGCTGAAATGGTGTTGATGAAGAAGAACAGGGCCTTGGAGCTGACGGATAAAGAACAAATGGAAGAAAAGCTCGGCTCCGTTTCCTATGATCTTTGGGAAGCAGGAGAGGGTGATCCGGTGATGAAACTGGCTTACCTGAATCAAAACACTAAAATCAGGCGCTGTAAAAAATGCCTTAGCATTACTGCAAAAAAGACCAAACGGATTGTTGAGAGCAAGGCTACTACTAAAGGAGAAGGAATAGCATCTGTTTATTACACTTGTCAGATATGTGGGAAAAGTGATTTTATCAATCAGCCCATTTCCAGGAAACCCCAACTCAATATCTTTAAGGGTATGTTTGCGGCGGGCCTGGCTTCAAGCGGGGATTCTAATAGCTCATCCTCAGACCGCTCAAGCTCCTCTAGTTCATCAAGCTCATCAGATTCTTCCAGTTCTTCAAGCTCTTCCAGTGATTGGGGAGGTGGTTCATCTGGAGGTGGAGGCTCAGGAAGTAGCTGGTAAATGAATACCAGCTACTGAGCATGTTTATTTTTGGATCCTAAACCTCGGCCAGATTAAAAGGAAGCTTGCGTATCCTTTTTCCCGTAAGGTCAAAAATTGCATTGGTTAGGGCAGGTGCGAATGCAGGTAAACCAGGTTCACCAACGCCGCCGGCATTTTCGTCATTCTCCATAATATGAACCTCAATAGGAGGGATATCTGTTATTCTGGGCATCTTATAATCATAGAAATTACGTTGTTCTACCAGTCCGTCTTTAAATGTGATCTCATGGATAGTAGCGGCCCCCAGCCCCATAACAATACTACCTTCTACCTGTGCACGGATAATATCTGGGTTAACATACCAGCCGCAATCCATAACTGCCCATACCTGGTCAATTTTAACTTTGCCGTTAATACCCTTCGATACCTTAACAACCTGGCCAACGGTGCTTGAAAAACATTCTGTAATGGCTACTCCATACCCCTCATTTTTCTTTCTGTTCTTCCAGCCTGATACTTCTTCCATCTTGTCGATCAGCTTTTGGCAGCGTTCTTCCTGCAGGTATTGTCTTCTCAAATCTAATGGGTCTTTACCTGCTGCATGGGCAATTTCATCAAGGAAACTTTCATAGGCAAAGCCATTCGTTGAAGCATATACAGATCTCCACCACATTGTTGGGATGGGTGTTTCAAATTGAACTTCAGCAAAGCTGAGATTTTTTACGCTTTCATAGTAAGGTTTAAGGAAACCTTCAGATGTGCTCCTGTTGGCCTCTGTTAACTTTTTACCCGAACGCCAATGATCGTTGTTTTGTCCTGCCATTCTGAATTTAAGGGCGGTAATATTGCCATCTGCAACGGCTCCCTGACAACGGTAAGTAATTCCGGGGCGATAAGGACCTTGTGTAGCATCATCTTCCCTGGTCCACACTACTTGTACCGGAGCCCCTATTTCTTTAGAAATCATGGTAGCTTCATGCGGGTAATCCATAAACGCCTTCCGTCCAAATCCTCCGCCCAGAAAGGTCATATTTACAATCACTTTCTCTTTGGGGATACCGAGCTGTTCGCTGATATATTCCTGAACCCATTCTGGTGCCTGTATAGGGCCCCATATTTCCAGTTTATCTTTTTGATAATGGGCAACACAGTTTACCGGTTCCATGGCACTATGAGACTGGTAAGGGGTTTGGTACATTACGTCCAGAACCTTGCCGCCAGCGGTCAGTATACTGTCTGGATCCCCTTGTTTTTTCAGGTATAAACCTTCTGTAGTTCTTAGCTGCTCTTGCTGGCGTGTGTAAATGTCTTCAGTATTTATGTGTTCAAATCCTGTATCATCCCATTCTACAACCAGGGCTTTTTTACCTTGAAGTGCAGCCCATGTACTATTTGCCACAACGGCAACACCTTCGCGAAAAGTGGTAAAAACACCCATTCTAACCTTAAAAACCTTCTGCACTCCTGGTACCTTCAAAGCAGCAGTAGCATCGAAGCTTTTTACAACCCCACGAAGCCTTGGGTTCCGTACAACGGCCGCGTACATCATGCCAGGCAATTTCTTGTCCAGACCAAAGCCTGCGGCACCATTGGTTTTCATTGGTGTATCCTGCCTGTGGAGGGGTTTGCGGATTAATTTATAATCTGCTTTATTTTTTAGCGGAACTTCTTTTGGAGCTACAAGTTTTTTTGCTTCAGTTACCAGCTCACCATAATGGAATTTTTTTCCGCTGGCAGTATGGATCACGTGGCCAGACTCTGCATGACATGCCGCTGCTGGAACACCCCATTTGCCAGCAGCAACCGTAATTAACATCACCCTGGCCGTAGCGCCCAGTTTCAATAAATTTTTGTAGCTGCCCCTTATTGTAGAACTTCCACCTGTTACCTGGTTGCCATATTTTTCCTTATTGCCCTGGGCAAAAATGATATTTACATCTTTCAAATCCACTTCAAGTTCTTCAGCAACAATCTGCGGAACAGATTGATAGGAACCCTGTCCCATTTCAGCCCGATGGTTAACGATAGTGACTTTACCATCAGTATTGATATAGATCCATGCGTTCATCTCTACGTCACCGGCTGCCACTCCGCTGGCATTGATAATTTCAGTTTCCTCAGCAGTGGCAGGAGAATAAAATCCAAGGCAAAGTGCGGTGCCGGCAATGCCGGAAAGTCTGAGGAAATCCCGTCTGGATACTTCTTTGATACTCATAGCGGCAAATTTTTATTAATGGTTTACTTTTTAGGCGCGTAAGCACCAGTTGTGATCCATGTGATCCACGCTTTTTTAAATGCAGCATGGCTCAATGGTGGTTTGGTACGTCCTTCGCCCATATTCCAGCCTGACAAAACCAGTCCGTCATCCGCGTGCTCAATAAGCTGCTGCATATTTTTATGCCCGTTCTGATTGGGGTCTACCATCTGTTTGGCCAGTTGACGAGGGCTTTTGCCTTCGAAAACCATTTTCATATTTGCCGGTGGTAAATGCCAGTTGGGATTTCCTGGAGGGGTATGTAAACCGGGTGTGTTTTCCGGCTGGTGGCAGTTCGCACATTTCATCGCAAGAACTCCCTTGCCATCAATACCCCTTTTTGGAAACATGGTGTGTAAATGGCTGTCATCACCTTGAAAAGGAACGTCACCTGCCGGGTGGCAGTTAAGGCATCGCGGGCTCATTAAAACTTTATATACTGCTGCAAAGGCTTTAACCGATGCTACACTGTCTTTTTTCATTCCGACCGCAGTGGGCATATTTATTTTTGGATCGCCGCCCGTATCAAATGCGAACGCCATTATACCTGCTGTACAAAGGATAATAGCCATTACTATCAGCGATTTAAAAGGCTTTAACGATGAACTTAAATTTCTATCAATCCTCATTTCGCGCCTCCCTTCTTTGACTGTAATTCTGCTGCCATATGTATTGCTTCGCGAATGCGTAGATATGTACCACACCTGCAGATGTTACCGGCCATGGCATCGTCAATATCCTGATCTGTAGGTTTAGGTTTTTCTCTTAAAAGGACCGCTGCTGACATCAATTGGCCCGAGTGGCAATAACCGCACTGCGGTACATTGGCTTCGTTCCATGCAACTTGCAGGGGATGATCGTTATCATTTGATAATCCTTCGATTGTAGTAATTTCCTGGTGCTCGGCGCGGCTGAGTTTAGTTACGCACGAACGTACAGCTTCACCATTCAAATGGATTACGCAAGCCCCGCATTGTGCTACCCCGCAACCGAACTTAGTCCCAGTTAGCCCAATGATGTCACGGATAACCCACAGTAAAGGCATGTTTGGATCTGCATCAACCTCGTAAGGCTTTTTGTTGACCTTTAAAGAAATCATAGGTTTAATTTGAGTTAATGATCTGGTTAATTGATGGTATTAGTCATTCTGACTTCACCATCTTCAAAGATACCTACATCCCAATTTCCGTGTTTACGAATTTCAAACGATTTCATACGAATTTCAAACAAAACCATGACAATCACCTGAGCATAATCGAATATTCCGGCTGCTGGCCAACTTTAGCCTACGGGCGGTGTTGCACAAACGGCTAATACTTGGGTTTATAAGTTAGCCATAGAACATCGTCCTCCATTTTTTGCACATTGGACAACTTTAATAAAGTTGCGCCTTTCTTTTTTACCTTTGGATCAATTTCAAAAAGTGTTGATGTCTTCATAGTTCCATCAGCGATTGGGAGCAGTACCTGGTGCAGTTCATCTATCAATTCCTCATTCAAAAAACTGCCATTTATGTGTGCACCGCCTTCAAGCATTAATTTTTCTATACCAAATAATTGTCGTAGTTTTTTTAATGCTGTTGGCAGGTTAATCTCGGTTGTTCCTGCAAAAATATAAGAGACCCCGATATCTTTCAGATGTGCAAGATAGGCGTTGGGCACTTTTTCAGTCAGGATGGTAATCACGTGGTCGCCATACATCGTTGGTTTTTCCCAGCCTAATTTGGCATCTCCATCTATTGCTATCGCAAATGATGCACCTTCATGTGCCGCCACAAAATCCTGACGATCTATCTCCTGATGTCCTTTCTTGAGAATAGGTTTTGCAAAATCTGTGAAATCCTTTTCCATTGTGGCACGTCCAACTATCCAGGCATTTACTCCTATTAATTCATGGATCTCTTCAAATTTACCACGCAATTTTTTTACTTGACGACTATCGCCCCATTTCTCTCCAAGTATTTTACCATCTACTGAGGTCATCATCAGGCACATTACGTAGGGGCGTTCAACCGTATTTTTGTTTTTATTTTCAGGTGCTATCATATATTAATTTATTTCCAGTCATGCATAGTGATCATATCGTAAGCACTCTGGTCTATTGCTTAACAATAGCCTTTTAGATTTGTTCCAATTATGCTTATCAGACCGATGCAGCATAACTACACTACACAAAGTGGCGGATTAATATCCCCAAATATGGTAATATAGGTTAGCAGGTATTAGGAATATTTTTGCGGCTACAATATTTCCAAACATGTCAAAACTTACGTATTCCCTTTTTATCTTTCTTTTTTGTGCTTTATCTGTCGCCGGGCAGAATGCTCAGTCAGACATCAGCGTTTCAGGCAGAATAACCGATCAACAGGCTAAACCTCTAGATTTTGCAAATATTATATTGTTAACTGCCATAGATTCCGTGGTGGTTACAGGAACAACCACTAATGTAGACGGACGCTATGTATTTGAACATGTTAACCCTGGCCGTTATATTTTGAGGATCACAGGTCTTGACTTCATAAAGGCCTCCAGTAAGGTATTTGAATTCAGCAGCAACCAGCGTTATGTGCTTGAAGATATTAGGGTGTCAGCTACATCGCATCAACTAAACAATGTGACAATTACCGCTTCGAGGCCATTGATAGAACGTAAAGCGGACCGACTGGTGATGAACGTAGAAAACAGTATTTTGGCTACGGGCAATTCGGCTTTTGAAATCCTGGAGCGGGCTCCTGGTGTAACTATCGATAAGGACGACAATATCAGCCTGCGGGGGAAATCGGGCGTATCAGTTATGATCAATGACAAATTAACCTATTTATCGTCCAGTCAACTTGCTGCATTACTACGTGGAACCGATGGTAATACCGTCAAATCAATAGAAGTTATTACGAATCCCGCTGCTAAGTATGATGCGGCAGGTAATTCGGGTATTTTAAATATTAAACTTAAAAAGGAGGGCAAATCAGGTACCAACGGCAATTTGGTACTTGGAGTAGCTGCCGGCAAATACTTCAGGGATAATGGTAGTATCAACCTGAATCATCATCAGGGAAAACTAAATGTATTCAGTTCATTGAGCCACTCTGATAATAAACGTTTCAGGGAGATAAAGCTTGATCGTATTGTTGGGACCAAACCTGCTGGACAGACATTTTTTGATGAAGATACGCAAACGCCATATCAGAATCATAACAGTAGCTTAAGGATAGGTGCTGATTTTGAGATGACCAAAAGAAATACCATTGGCCTTATTGCTAGTGGCTTCAGTAACACAAATAGAGAAAACAGTACCAATATTACAAAGGTCGGTTCTGTGGGAAGTAGGTTAGATTCTACTGTGAATAGTTTGTCACACACTCAGCAGAAGTATGAAAATATCGCCTTGAACCTAAATAATAAATTCCTTATAGACACTTCCGGGCAGGTAGTAAGCATTGATCTTGATTATTCCAGATTCAGTAATAATGATTATTCAGAATTCAATAACGATTTTCTATTGGCTGATGGTAGTCCCAAACGCCCGCAGGAATTTTTAACCAATCGTACGCCCTCAGCTATTTACGTGAGAACCGGCAAAGCAGACTATTCCAAGCCTCTTAGCAGCACGCTGAAACTGGAAGCAGGTATAAAATATAGTAATGTGAAAACTGACAATGACCTTCAGGCGCAAATGTTGAGAGAAGGAGTGCTGATCAATGACCTGTCCCGTTCCAATCATTTTATATATAAAGAAAAAATCAGTGCGGGATATTTAAATTTCAATAAGCAAATAAGCCGTACGTCCATTCAAGTTGGGTTAAGGACGGAGCACACGAACTCAAATGGTAATTTGATTGGCAGTACATCTGTTAAACGGAGTTATTTAAACTTTTTCCCAAGTGCGTTCATCACGCATACCCTAAATACTAAAAATGAGGTGGGTTTGGCTTATAGCCGAAGGATAGACAGGCCTGGATATGACAACCTCAATCCATTTATATCTTATATTAGTCCATTCTCTTTTTTTAAAGGCAACTCTTTTTTATATCCACAGTTCACTAATAATTTTGAAGCTACTTACACCTATAATAAAAGTGTCAATCTCAGCCTTACTTATGCTCATACCAGTGATGCAATCACAGATATTGTATTAACGGATGGGAACAAAACATTTCAAACCCAGCGCAACCTGGAAAGCAACAATTATTATTCTTTTAACGTGAATTCCAGCCATCACATTACTAAATGGTGGGCGGCAAACATTGATTTGAACGGCTTTTACAGCAGTTACGAAACAGATACGATAGTGGGACAGCATCTGAAAACCGGTAAAGCGGCATTTCAGATTAAGGCCTTGCAAACTTTGTCTGTTGGTGCCTATAAAGCAGAAGTTATTGGTAGTTACACTTCCTCCAGGGTATATGGATCGGTAAATATTAAACCAAATTATTTTGTTGACGCTGGCGTTAGCCGATCATTTTCTGCAGAAAAATTGAACGTTAAGCTTGCGGTCAGCGATATTCTCGATACGCGCAGAACCCACACCACCAGTCAGGTTTTAAATAACAATTTCAGCTACAGGCAAAAGTATGATTCACGTGTCATCAGGTTAAATGTGACCTATAATTTTGGAAATAAGAAAGTTAAAGTCCGCCAGCATAAAACAGGTTCAAATGAAGAAGAAAACCGGGTTAAGTCTGGGGGGTAAACTCCCCGAAATGCCAAAGCACGCCTGAAGGGTCATGTAAAAAGCATTCGCTGCCCCATTGTTCCACACGTATTGGTACTAATCTTACTTCTTTGTATCTTTCAGACAGGTTCAACGCCAGCAGCTCTTTATAAAAGTCGTTTACACTCTCCACTTCCATGAAAATCATCGTATTATCTACCCATTCCTTTGAGTAGTAGTCCTGTAAATAGAATGCCAGTTCACCGCTTTTGAATAGGCACAATTTAGGTTCTATCAACAATTCCTCAAAGCCTAAATCACGGTAGAAGTTCCTTGAAATCTCAAAATCTTTTGCGCCTATAAAGGGGCGTATTGAAAGTGTTTTTTGTTGCATATTATATAAGTAGTAGTTCAGATTGTTCTTGACTTTGATTTAGCACAGGGCAAGATAGGGTGATCAGCAACAAAGCATCAAATAGATTCTCATACTTTTCCATATTTTATGGAAATAAATTTAACAGTTTTGTTCAGTTTATCAAATAGGTTATGAATAATCTAGTGTAGTAATTAAATATATACATGGATAGTCCTACCTTTCATATCTAATCCTGAAGGCTATGATTTAGCTAAAAACCGTTTGGCTGGCTTTTTCTTCTTTTTCCTTCCAAGCCAGATTATTGTTCCTGTTACGGGTAAAGTGAATCCTATTACGCAGGTGATAAAAGCGATCGTTTTGCCGGTTACCCCAAATATACTTCCCGTATGGATAGGTTTCATCAGGTTTCTGGTTTGGGTTCCGGTAGATTGGTCATTCCATAAAGAAGTGGCTATTATTGATCCGGTTGTTGCATCAAAAACCAGCTTGTCCATTTTGCCACTGACCCATCCGGGTATTCTTTTTTCTACACTAAACACTGCTTTTTTACCAGGCAATTCTATCCCTGTGATTCCTGGGTAAGGTAAGCGCCGGTTGGCCTCACTTTGGATCTTCAGGAGTAAAACCTGTGGTATTGTATTTCTCTGTGATTTTGACGAGTGGTAATATGCTTCTTCGGGCAATTTTCCGTCAAGCACGATGTAAATGCCATTTTCAAACCAATCATAACTCCATGTCAAGCCTGTAAACGTCATGATCAGCAAAAACGGGAATGCGTAAAAACCAGATACAGAATGCAGGTCCCAGTTTAATCGTTTGAATTTCGCATCCCATTTCACCTTGATGCGCTGTTTCAGGATCTTCGCGTTTTTTGGCCACCACAGGATTAAACCTGTGATTAGCACAAATAGATAAGCCAAACAACACGCCCCAGTAATCAGCTTTCCGGGTTTATCCATTAGAAGTTTCCGGTGAAGGTCTTCCATAATCACAAAGAAACGCGTGTCTTCTCTTCGTACGCCAGCAATCTCTTTGGTATATGGGTTAATAGCAATAAGTAATTGTTTGTTTTTTACTTCGGTTGTAGTGAATATATAATTGTGGCGATCATCTAAGGTGTTAATAGATATCTCTTTAATTCCGTACGGGACTGCGATGCGGTCTGCATCAGTAAAGATTTCATCTAAAGAATACCGGTTGCCACGCTGGGCAATACCGGTATTCTTATAAAATGATGGATGTATTAACTCTTCAATCTCGTTCTCAAATGCCAGTGTTGCCCCTGTAAAGCAGGCTATCACAAAGACCAGCCCGGTGGCGATTCCCAGCCATAAGTGTAAGAAGCTGTAAAGCTTTTTGATTGTCATCAGTACCTGCTAAAAAATATAACCTAAACCAATCATGTAATTGCGTGGTGTACCTGGATATAACCTTGTATAATCAGAACCACCTACCCAGTAGGTTTTGTTGAATAAATTGTTTGCATTTAAACTGATTTTGAATTTATCAACCTGGTAATAAAGTGCACCTGTGGCAAGCCAGTATGCTGGTAATTGCAGGCCTACGGTGCCGGTATTACGTTCTGTTGCATAGTTTGCGCCTAATGCGATTCCCAAATCTTTCAGTTTCGTATCTGTAAACAGATATTTTGCCCAGAAACCTCCCTGACTTTTAGGTGCGTTTGGCATTATAGTACCGATTTCCTCTGCATTGCTGCTTTCTGTAATCTTAGCTACGTTATAAGAGAAATTCGCTGTAACGTTTAGATTTCTTGTAATAGCACCGTTTAGATCAAATTCGAAGCCTCTGGCACGCTGTTGACCAATTTGACGCAAGGCATCCAGATTAACCGGGTCAAGAGCTGATACAAGGATATTGTTTTGCACAATCTGGTACACTGCGGCAGTCAATGATAAACGGCTGTTCAGGAAATCAGCTTTTGCACCACCTTCAACCATGTTGCTTTTTAACGGGTCAAAAGGTCCGCCATAAAGTTCGGGATTCCCTATTGTACCTGCGGATTGTGGCAGGTAACCCTGGGTGTAGGTACCGTATAAGTTTACATTGTCAAGTGCTTTAAATACAAGGCCTATACGTGGTATCAATGCATCTTGTTTTGTTTTTATTTCATCAGAACGACCATGGTTGATCACATCTGTATAAAATTCTTGTCTAAGGCCAAGCAAAGCCTGAAACCTGCCAAAAGTCATTTGCTCCTGTATATACAAACCATTAATATAACTTTGTGATCCAGGATCGTCCACCGCTGAACTGATATAGTTGTACATTTCTGATATGCCGTAGTCAGGATTACGCAGATTAAGATGGGGTACATTTGGAACCGGCATGTTGTCGATGATCAGGTACCTTTCCCTACGTGTGGGATCATATGAATTATATGTGGTCGTTCCGTCAGCGCTAAGATAACCCCTTGCCCGGACCGTTGAATTGTCATCGTTAAAAACATTTTTGATATGGTCATATCCAACTAGCAGCTTATGTTTTACCGGACCTGTGTTAAAATTAAAAGTAAAATAGGAGGTAAGGTTTTCAGTATAATTTTTAAAAAGACGGGTAATGGCCTGCATAGCAATCATATCTCGTAACTCGTTACCGTCAGCATCTACACCATATGCATTTGCCCCACGGTGTTCCAGCAGGTTTTCATCATATAACGACCTCACGTAAGAGGTATTAAATGCAATATTGTCATTGAATTTATGCTGCAAGGACATAGTCGCACTCATAAACAATTCGTCATGGTGATCATTCCTCTTGCCCACGGCCTGGGAGATTTCAGTACTGTACAGATCAGTTCCCTGCGAACCACCAAAAATAGGCTGGCCCCTGTCAAATCTCGTTTTGTTGTTCTGATAAACCAGGTCGACATTTACACTGGTTTTATCGTTTGGTATAAACGAAAACGAAGGAGCGACGACAACTGACTTTCCACCCTGTAATACCCTGAATGATTCTGCATCCTGATAGGCAAGGTTTAACCGGTATAAGAGTGTTTTGTTCTCATTCATTGGCCCGGTAAAATCTGTTGTAGCACGAAAAGTATTAAAGCTGCCCATTCCAACATTAATCGATTTGCGTGCCTCGTCCAGAGGCTTTTTTGTAACCAGATTGATTGTTCCACCTGGTGAGGTGTTGGCAAACAATGCCGATGCAGGTCCTTTAATGACCTCAATCCTTTCAATGTTGGGAAGCACTGTCTGAGACCTGATCTCGGTAACCACACGTAACCCGTTAATAAGTTTGCTGGCAGAAGAAGCGTCAAATCCCCTGATTACAAAGTCCCTGTTATTATAGGTAGATTGGTTTACACCACTCACGTTTTTAATAGCCTCATTAACTTTAAATGCCATCTGGTCATCAATTGTTTCTTTTGTTACGTAACTGATAGCTTGTGGCACATCCTTTAATAAAGTCTCGGTTTTGGTACCGGTAAAGGCAGATTTATTACGGTAGCTTCTTTCTTTTCTTCCCAGGATTTCTACATTCTGAAGTACATTATTTCCAGCGGTTAACACCACGTTCATCCGCGTAGTTTTTCCCTCCAGGATTTCTGCGTCCAGTTCGGCAAGGTTGTAGCCAATATAAGAGGCCCTGATGCGGTACGGTCCTGCCGGTGCGCTAAATTTAAATTGCCCCTTGGCATCAGTTTGAACTGACTGCTTGCCTTTAGACAAAATAACGGTGGCAAACGGTATGGAATCTCCTGTAGAAGAAACTACAAAACCGGTGAGGCTTCCTACAGGTAACTGGGTCTGCAGATGGATATTTGTACCATCTACACGTATGCCACTTAAACGCTTTCCAAGTATCGAGCGTAATACGTCCTGCAGTGGAAGTGCAGTATAATTTGGTTGCAGCCGTTTTGTCAAAGGCAACTGGCTGTTATTGTAAGAGAAGTTAAATCCAATATCATTGCTGATCTGATCCAGGGCTTCTTTAATGGTTATGCTTTTGGAAACCAGTGTAATTTTTCTTTCCAATACATTATCCTGCGCCTGGGCGGCTACGGAGAACGTTAATAAAATCAGCAATGCAAAGCCACGTAAGTAAGAGCTTAAAAATGGTAAGGACCGGCGGCTAAAATTATTTGTAGGTAGTAAGCTTTTGTGAAACTGTTTTAATAATTTAAAATTCATATTTTTGTTAAAGTAGTACATTAAACGATTCTGCTTAAATGGCCCTGATATTGCGTTTGCGAGACTGGTATCGGGCCATTTTTAATTATGGTATGTGTTTAGTAGATATTTACCTCCTTCGTATTTATGATGTTATATTTAAATCCCATCACATATCCCAGCTGGTCAAGCAGCTTGTTTAATGGTGGATTATTGTACGCGCCTGTGTAGCGCTGCCTGCCCAGATTTGCTTCTGTTATGGTGATGGTAACACCATACCAACGTTCAAGTTGTTTAGCAATTTCTGTTAGTGTAATGTTGTTGAAAACCAGTTGGTTACGCATCCAGGCGGCATCCTGCAATTTGGAAGGCCTTATATTAAAGGAATTGTCAGGGTCATTTAACACAGCATGCTGTTGTGGAGAAAGGATTACGAAATTGGTACTGTCGCAAGCATCTGTGTATTTCACACTTCCCTCGTCTAACGACAAACTTTCTGTTGAATCATTCTGAAAGGCTTTGAGGTTAAACTTTGTACCTAATACCTTTATGGTGCCTTGCCGGGTGTGAATAATAAAAGGCTTGTGCTTATTTTTCGCCACTTCAAAATAGGCTTCACCATCCAACTGTACTGTTCTATCTTTTTCTGTAAACTGATCTGGGTATTTTAAAGTGCTGCCGGCATTAACATGAATAATTGTACCATCACTGAGTGTGATATTAGCTTTTTGCCCATTTTTGCTTTCCAACTGACGGTATTGGACCAGATCCGGCTTTTTTTTACTTTGTATGTTGATGAGATAAGAAAGGCCAAGGATTGCACAAGCAAGTGCGCCGGCAGCCACAGTTAACCTCAGCAACTGATTATTAACTTTTTTAGGTGGTAGTAATGAAAGCTCGTTTTTTCGGGTAATTCCAGTCCAGATAGCCAACTTTTTCTCGTTTCTTTTTTCAAAAGAAAGTGGAAGGGGTTCCAGTTCCATACTATCCGCATCAAGCCATTCTTCAACTGCTTCAGCCTCTTCTGGTGTAGCTAAACCCAGATGGTATTTCTCAATAAGCGCAGCCGTAACTTCTGGTTTTCTATGCATCCTACCTAACAAGTCGGACGAGTGAATGAAAATCCTGAACCAGAAGCGATTTATTTTTAAAAATATTCTTTCTTCCTAAAATCAGTTATTGCGGTAGGGGAGCATGCCCTGTCTGATAAAGTCGAGGGTACGGTAAAGATGGTACTCGACTTTTTTTTCAGTGATGTTCAGTTGTTGCGCAATCTGTTTGATGCTGAAGTCATTTTCCCTGTTCATTCGATAGATCAGAGCAGACTGTTCCGGCACCTGTTTTAATAAATCGTTCACCGAAGTTGTCACTTCTTTATGGGCAATAATTTCCTGAATATTATTCTCGTGCCTAACTATCGAATTTCCAGAATCTTCCATGTGTTTTTTAACTACGGCGCAGTGACGGTAATAGTCAAATAACTTCAGCTTGGCCGAACGTACAAGGTAATGCTGCGGTTCCTGTTTGATAACCAGTTCTGCCCGCCTGTCCCAGAGTGAAAGAAAAATATCCTGAACTATTTCTTCTGCTATAAATTCATCCTGACAATGATTTAAGCAGTAAGTGTAAAGCTTTTCCCAGTGCTCATTGTAGAGCTTCCGAAAGCTCTGTTCAGTTATGATATATCCATATTTGTCCGACATTGCATTATTTTGATGGCGCAATATAGGGTATTTAGACTAATTACATATAAGGGCGTGGTATTTTCTTCTTTTTACTATCTATCCTTAATTAAATTAACCTGACTTCTTAATTAATTATATATATCGCGGTTTTTAGTAATTACGTTCATATGAGCTTCGAAAGATCCGTATCATTATTGATGAAGATCACAGATAAATAGTTACCTGTTTATGGCTGTTCAAATCTCCCGGTTTTTTTGTTTAAACAGATTTTATACAATATCAAATCTATGCTTGTGCCGATATCGCTTTCACTTTCAGTAATGCCGTGAGAGGGATGGGCATCTATATCAGTGATTATAGGCATAATGTGTTGTATAATATCCTCCATGGTCTTTTGCAATTCTACTCTGTCATGAATTTCGTGGTATTGGCCCCATGCAATTACACTTTGCCAATCGGTGATACTTTTAATAATATCTACTTGAAAACATACTTGAGGATTATTCCGCATCATTTCAATCTTTTTCCCAATTGCAGAGTGCCCATAAATACAACCGTCCTTGTAAACGTAGTTAATAGGTACAATATATGTGGCGCCATCATCATAACAGCCTATTCTACCAGTTGTCTGCTTTGTCAGCAAGTCTTCTATTTGATCTTTATTTAGTTCTCCTAACATAGCTTTAAAATTTTGGTTTAACCATTACAAAATGAAAATGCATTTGGCATCAATAAAAATAATAATCCCTACTGCCTTGTCCCATGACGCATGCTACCACGATTAATGATTTTCATCATTTTTTACTGAGCAGCCTACGCCTGGAAATGTAATTGCTATCATTTGTGAGCATGATACTGGTCAGTATTTTTAGTAATTGTTTTTAATTTTAATCGGTGCTCAGCTTAAGGCGAGTTAAACATGTTTTTAACTAAATCCAGACAACTATGAAACCAATTTGGTACCGATAGATTTTTCTAAACCCGCTGGAAATGCGGTCAGCTATGCTTTACACCTGAGCAAGATGCTTAAATCTGAAATCATCTTATGCCACGCTTTTCTTGTTCCTGCCTATGCGGTCGGAAGTGCCCAAGTCGCCTGGCCACTGCTAAATATTCAATGGAACAACTTTACAACGAGCAGATAAATAACTTTGCTCTGGAATTTAAAACATAGTAGGCTCTTAGTTATTTGGGCTGACTGTATCTGGCAAGTATTCGTTTAATCCTCATCTTATTATATTGTTGTAAGAGAATGGGATATACATTGTACAATAGATTTGCAATCAGTATACCCAGCCTCCATTCCCAGCTACTTGAGGAATAACCATAAATAGTTGTAGCAGTAAAAAATACCAGACAGCACAAGTGGTACCGCTCAAACATGGCAATTGTGCTGAGGTAACGCCTAAGGTCACCGCTCCAGTGCCCATCCTGAACCAACTTTTGAACAATTTTGATACCTATCTTATGATAAAATTTTTGCCGTTTGCTTATCTGCAGCCGATTGAGTACTTGTTCCGGGGTAAGGGCAGCCAAACAACTTATAGCCATGAAAATATATAGCCATTGGTCGAGTTCGTTTTTTGTCCAGAATGATAACACGGGTGCGAAACAGAGTATTGTCCAAAAAAAGTTAATGCACTGGTTGTAAAAGCTTCTCCGCGTTGTTATACCTGATCTGGAATGCTTCATAGCGCATCTGAATTTATTCTGGACTTAAAGATAAGATTATCGTTCAGTTTTGGTCTAATACCTTTGGCGGCAAATTGAATAATAAATAATAGTTATTAGTAATTAATCTAAATAGCTATATTTGGCGGCAAGCACAACACATTTTGAAAATCACGGCAGGTAACCTTTTTTCACGTAAGTTCATTAAGATCGATAAGCAATCCTTTGAGAAATCTTATGAGTTATATTGGGAAAAGATATTTTCAGTTTGCTATGGCAACGTTGGTGAAACAGAAATTGCCAAAGAAATGGTGCAGGATATTTTTAAGTCACTCTGGGAGCGCCGCAATGAACTGGAGGTGGAAAAGATAGAGAACTATCTGATGAGAGCTGCCAAATTTAAAGCTTTCGAATACATCCGTAATAAGGTCAGCAGGCAAAAACACCATAATTTTCAAGCGATGGATTGTTCGTTTTCCAGCAACTGCACCGAAGAGCAGGTGTTGTTTAACGATCTTAAAGATAAAGTAGATATATTGGTAGATACCCTGCCTTGCCAGTGTAAAAAGGTATATAAGCTGAGCCGCGAACAAGGACTCAAAACCAGTGAAATCGCTAAACTGCTCCAGATTTCTGAAAGGGCAGTGGAATACCATATCACGAAAGCAACAGGCAGGCTGAAACACGGTTTAGCAGGATATTAAATAATATTTCTTTTTTTCTTACGGGAATTTATCACCTGTGCTACTTACAATTAAAGCAATAATTTATTTAAGTTTGCATGAGAGTTAGCAATTTAGTCCGGTCATATCCATGAGTGTCAACAAAGAACTTCTAGAGCGATATCATTTAGATGCCTGCAGTGTCGAAGAATGCAGGGAGATTGAAGAATGGTTATTCAATAACGAAGCCAATGACTTCAAGCTTTCGGACGGTACAGATAAAAATCGGCTCAAGGCAGAAATGTGGAATGATATCCAATCGGTCTTTCCTGAAAATAACAAGGTGGTTAAAACCCGAAGCAGCATCTACTATATGTGGAAAGGTGCTATAGCTGCATCCCTGTTCTTTGCCTTAACTGGTACGCTTGCTTATTTAGCTATACCCCAAAGCGCGGCAATTGTCAATTTGAATAACAATTCGGCGGCACAGGTAAAACAAGTAAATTCTGCTGGATATACTGTTTCTGTAGCACCCAATACCAGGGCCAGTATCAATAATGAAATGCATGTGATTGACCTGAATGGAAGCATTCTCATCTCTGCTGAAAAAGACGTGGAGCTTCTTTTGCAGGGAACGGGCAAAAAAGTGAACTTTAAGAAGGGACAGACCTACATTATTCTTAAAAACAGGGACGGGGCCGATGAAATGATTATGGTAAACAAAGAAAACCTGCTAGACCTTCCGCCGGTAATGCAAAGGCAAATCAATACACACTTTGATATTTAACGCTAATCTCAAAAACTTCCACCATTGTTAGCTACCAGCAAAAAATATTTGTCAGTTGTTTACTTTATAACCATAACCCTTTTTATAATTGGGTGTGGCGGTATACAGAAAGATAAAAATAAGCCCGCAAATTATAGCTTGTACGTACTTGCCAAGGATGGGAAAAATTATCTGATGCAGGATGCTACACTGGACAGCGGTGTATTGAAGCCAGAAGCTGAAGGTATATCTCTTGATACGTTAAGGATGGGCAGGAGCCTCATCATCCGTAATCATTCTTATTATTACTTAAACAGTAAGACATCACAGTTTACAAAGTATAATGTGTCAGGCGGTACGTTAAAAATATTGGCGTCTTTGTCATTAAGAAACTTCACTATTGAAAACTATAACTGGTTACAGGGTGATACGCTATTGCTCACAGGACTAAATCTGCCAGGTTATAATCAGCCTGAATTTGTAATGGTAAGTACCACCGATATGAAAGTCATCAAAAGAGGCAATCTTGCTCTTCCGGCTCCATCTGGTAAATTTGTTACTATGTCAATAGGTTTCACCGAGAAAAGGCCAAACAGCCTGCTGATCGGATATACTTATCATGCTTCCCAGGGAATATATAACTTCGGAACTAGTGATACCTTATATGTATCTGAATTGCAGTACCCTGCAATGAAGCTGACCAGCACCGCCAAGGATAACCGCTCCACCTATCCGGGGGGGCAAAACACAGTGCAATCCTGTACCTTCCTTGATGAAAAGGGCGATTATTATTTTATCTCTTGTCCAGGAATAGCTTTGGGCAACCGCCCTGAACTACCCTCAGGCATCTTCAGGATAAAAAAAGGTGAGACTGCACCAGATAGAAACTACTTTTTTAACATCTCTGCTTCCAGCATCCACAACCATGTTTACGGAATGTGGTGGTTAGGGGCAGACAAGGTAATTGTCCGCACAGAAAGAAGAGACCTTTTCAAAGGCCTGAATGATCATTACAAGACAGCACATTTTGAATACCATGTGCTCAATTTACAAACCAAAGCCATACAAAAACTAAATCTGCCGCTTGATAAAGGTACGCGTAAGCAGTGTGTGATTGTACAGGGCAATACGGTTTATATTGCAATCAGTTCTGCAAAAGACGGTAATTATATCTGGAACTATAAAGTGTCAGATCATACCTTAAAAAGAGGGCTCAAACTGACTGATGATACCGACTTCATCCTGCGTATAGATACGCTTGGCAAATAATTATTTTATATTCTCATTTTTTTTCAGTTTCCACCTTCGGTAAAATTTAGGTTGTGCTACTTCCCTTCAAATGCACAAAAATAAATTAATCGAATTGAGAAAAAATGTTACTTCATAAACTATTATTTACCTGGCTTTTTTGTTGTTTTTTATTTAGCGTCAGCGGACAAACTGGCGGAATGGGTGGATTACGCGGGCATATACAGGATGAAAATAATGTGGCCCTGGCTGGTGCCACAGTTCATATTTCACCAGGTAACCTGGCACTGGGTACAGCCACAGACGGCTCTTTTTTCTTCCAGAACCTTGAGCCCGGTGCCTATCTTATTGAAGTTAATGCCTTGGGGTACCAAAAGTTTTCACGTAAATTTAATATCCGCGCCGGAAGGATTACGGAAGAAAACATTGTACTAAAAGAAAGCATACAAAGTATGGACAATGTTTCCATTCTTGGCTTCACCAAAGCCAAAGAAGTTGGCAAACAACCATACAATGTAGTTTCTGTTGATGCCAAACCCCTGCACAATACAACTATGGACCTGGGACAGGTTCTTAACCGGGTATCCGGCGCAAAGGTAAGGGAGTCTGGAGGCGTGGGTTCAGATCTTCGGTTCAGCCTAAACGGTTTCACTGGCCGTCAGGTAAAATTCTTTGTCGATGGGGTGCCTATTGATAACTTTGGGTCTTCGTTCCAGCTCAATAATATTCCTGTAAACTTCGCCGACAGGATAGAGGTATATAAAGGTGTGGTACCTGTATGGCTTGGCGGCGATGCGCTTGGGGGGGCGGTGAATATTGTCACCAACACCCAGGCCAGGACATATCTCGATGCATCGTATTCTTATGGATCATTCAATACCCATAAATCTGCGGTTAATGCCGGTTATACGGCTGCTTCTGGTTTCACAGCACAGCTTAGTGCATTTCAGAATTATTCCGACAATAATTATTGGGTGACGGCGCCAGTGGTAGATCAGAATACTGGTTTAAACAATGAGCGCCGTGTACGTCGTTTCCATGACAACTACCATAACGAAACTGTGGTTGCAAATGTTGGTGTAACCGGTACAAAATATGCAGACCAGCTGCTCGTAGGTATAACACTCGGTCAAAACCGGGCCGATATCCAGACGGGGAACCGCATGTATGATGTATATGGTGCAAGATGGAGATCAGGGAGTATCTTTCAACCTACAATCAAATACCTGAAAAAGGACTTTCTGTTAAAAGGGCTTGATGTTAAATTCAATGGAAATTATAATTTTGGAGAAGAGCGTTCTGTTGATACAGCCTTTAAACGATATACCTGGGATGGAACGTTTGTTTACCGTGATCCCGCTAACCCCAATAGACTGGGTGGGGAAAGTTCGCTGCGCGACTATAAGTTCAAAAACAATAATGGTATTGCCAGTGGAGGACTAAATTACAAACTCAACGAGCAGCATTCGTTCTCCCTCAATGAAATGTACACTACTTTTAACAGGAAAGGGGAGGATAAATATGATCCTGACAATATCTATGACAATCAACCTAAAATTACCCGTAAAAACATACTCGGCCTGGGTTATCTTTATCAGCCAGGCAGTAAGTTTAACGCCACGGCTTTTGCCAAACAATACAACCAGCACGTAACCAATAATGATGTACAGGCTACTTATATTCCAGACCTGCAAAATTATACATATGTAATTGTTGACAGGAAGAGGAATTTTTCTAAAACCGGATACGGCGCCGCCGGAACCTATTTCCTGTTGCAAAACCTGCAGTTAAAAGCTTCGTATGAGAGGGCCTACAGGTTGCCGGACAACAATGAATTGTTTGGAGATGAAGTAAACGAAACCAGCAACCCTTCACTTAAACCGGAAAATAGCCATAACCTCAATTTGGGTGCTACCTACAGTTTCTACCTGAAAAAAGATCATTTTCTGGAAGTCCAGGCAAACTTTATTTACAGGAATGCCAACGACTATATCCGCAGTATCCTGATTCCAGGGGGGACTACCAATAGCAACGGTGAGTATATATTGATGAATATCAATGAATCAAAAGTCACCAATAGGGGTATCGATGCAGAAATTCATTATGCCTATAAACAGCGGTTTTCTTTAACTGCCAGTATGACTTACCAGAACCTGCGGAACGGTACACAATATGAAACGCTTGCAAACGGACAAAAGTCCGACGTTCAGAGTGTTACCTATAAGGACAGGATACCTAACACGCCCTACCTCTTTGGAAACACCAATGCAACCTTGTACTTTGACAATGTATTACATTCTGGTAACCGCCTGTCTGTAGGTTATAACCTTGCTTACGTTAACCAGTTTTATCTTTTCTGGCCAAGCCAGGGATCAAAAGACACCAAACTCAATATCCCCACGCAATGGGCGCATGATGCCAATTTGCTTTACAGCATGGCCGATGGTAAATATAACATCGCATTTGAGTGCCTTAATCTAACTGATGCAGACCTGTTTGACAATTACAAACTGCAAAAGCCCAGCAGGTCTTTCAACATTAAATTGAGGTATTTTTTCTCTAAAAAAACTCTATAAATCTTTTAATAATCAATGTTCAACTCAACAACTCATCACAAAAAAATGAAAGCAACTTTTAAAATACTATTGTCAGGCAGTGTACTGTCAATGCTATTATTCAGCGCCTGCAGCAAAAGCAGCTCAGAACCAGATGGCGATGGTACAGGTACCGGAACTCAGGAAAAATCAAAATATGTGTTTGTTTATACCGCTGGCGCATCAGGTGTAACTGGTACATATATTATTACAGCCGATGATGTGACCAAGGGCTCTGTATCATCTACCAACAATGGGGTGGAAACAGATGCTTATTCTTTTATTGTTCAAAACAATAAGGTGTTTGCTCAGGCATATACAGACCAGGGGCCCGTTACGCCATTTGGCTTGAGTACCGATGGAAAGATTGTAACCGCTGGTAATGTAGTTACCACTTTTCGTACAGGCGTGTATGGTACTGTGAACGATGATGCATGGATTGGTGGCGGCGACCCAAGAAGAAATGGTGTTGGCGAGCTGTTCCGTTTTGACGCTAAAAATTTATTGCTGGCAGGTAAAAGCACTACTGATATGAAAGCGATGACCCAAACAGGCGCTAATGCTGTGTGGACTGGTCTGTTTCAGGTAGATAATAAGATTTACATGCCATACTTTAAATACTTTCCACCTGCTTCTGCCTCTGCTCCTTTTACTCAAGGTGTATATGGTAGTTTAGACAGTACCTGGGTTGCCGTTTTCAGTTACCCTGAAATGAAATATGAAAAAACGATTTCAGATGACCGTACCGGATATATTGGAAACTGGTTTAGTATGCAGGGGTTAAAACAGATTGAAAATGGTGATATATACGCATGGTCTACTGCACCTGAAATCAATGGTATTAAATCTAAAAAACCGTCTGGGATTGTCCGCATTAAGAAAGGAACCGAGGTTTTTGATAAATCTTACTTCTTTAATATGGAAGAAGTGGCAAAAGTAAAAATTGCCCGCGGTGCGTATATTGCCAATGGTAAATTCCTGATGGCGCTTTATGAAGGAACAACCACGGGAGATATTTCTGGTGGAAGGGTTAAAATGGCAATTGTTGATGTAAACGCGAAAACCGTAAAATATGTAGATGGAGTTCCTACACATGCTCAACCACTATTCAAATTGAATACCTACTATGAAGGTGATGGTAAAACGATTGATTATGTGTTTAAAGATGACAGCGGACAAAACTATGTTTATGTGATCAATGCAGAAACAGCTACAGCTACAAAAGGATTGTATCTTGAAGGTGCTACAGACATTACCTCGATTTCAAAATTGAAATATTAATTTTCAGGTTTTTCGACATAAGGCCCCTCTGATTACAAATTGGAGGGGCTTTTTTTTTTCAAATTTGAGGGGCTTTTTTTCAAATTGAACGGGCTTCCGGTTGAAAAATACTAAAGCTTCTACTTTTCCAATTCGAGGGAGCCTCCAACATGATAATATTTTGACCTGGAAACATATTTGTAAGTGATTTTTTTATTTTATCTACATTTTTTTCTAAATTGTAAAGCAATTCAATCGGAAATCCTCCTTGCTATAACCAGATAATTCAGATAGATGTTATGATAAGATTTCCGTACCAGGCCTTATTTTATACTATCTGCATCTCAGCGGTCTTCTTATTGACGTTAAATCCTGCAAAGGGTCAGTCACTCGAAAAAAAGGCGGTTAATGGATTAATTCATCAGCTAAAGTCATCCCTTCATGATACAACCCGCATCAGGTTGCTGATGGAAATTGGTAAATTCCACGTGTTTAAACCGGGAGAGCTCAGGGTAGATCTGGATAGTGCCGAAAGGTACCTTAATATGGTCAACAAAATCAGTGACTCTCTCCACCTTGAATACTGGCAGCACCAGGGCCGGATTATGTCTGTTGTGGTTGCTATGGAAAGGGGAAACGAACCGCGCGGTCGCTTCCTTTTTGACCAGGCTATTCATGAGTTCCGGAGGACGCGTGACAGGGAAGCCGAGGCCGATTTGCAGTTCCGCTTTGCGGTTTGGTTAACCACCCGGGGAACTTATACCACTGAAGTACTTGATCATTTTTACCAGTCAGCAAAACTTTACCATGCCCTCAACAAGCCCAGCCTCGAAATAAACGTCCTGAAGGAGATAGCTTCTATACATTTTGATGATGGCAAGGTTGATTTGGCAGAAAGGGAATTAGTAGACGTGCTTAAAAGATATAAAGCTATCAAGTATCCACGACTGCATTATACCTACAATTTATTATCAACGGTTAGCAGGGTTAAAGGTAATTTTAATAAAAGTCTGCGCTATTCGATGTTATCCATTCAAAGCATGAAACAGAGCGGGGATTCCTCTTCTGCGGCCAATTTTTATGCTGATCTGGCCCGCATCTATATGGAAATCGGAAATACCGGAAAGGGGATAGCGTGGTACAACTGGGCGTTGCAGAAGTGGCGTTTAAATCAGCGGGCTTCATTCGGTGTGTTTGTTGCAGCAGGTTATGTGTCAGAAGACATGATCAGGAACGGACGGGCAAAGGAAGCGCTGGCTTTTACGCGCGAACTTGCAAAAGAGCTGCCCCCAATCTCTGTTATTCAACGGGCATGTTTTGCCCAAAATCTTGCATCCTGTTACAATGCCCTTCGGAAATATGACCTCGCAGAAAAGTATTACCTGCAATCCCTGCAGCTGTATTCCAGTTCAAATATGGATTTTGAGGTTTCGCAAGAAGCGCAACGCTCCATCGCCCGGTATTATATTGAACGCGGATCGTTTAACAGGGCAGGGGGCTATTTGCGGAAGGCACTGAAGTTTAATCCCCCGAAACTTTCCGCAGCCGCATTAATGGACATCCATCAGATGCTTTTCCGTGTTGATTCTGCCCAGGGTAATTACCTGTCGGCAATTGATCACCAAAAAAAACAAAAGGAATTAAATGACTCTATACTTGATAGCCGGAAAACCAGGGAGATTGAGGAACTGCAAATACAGTACGAAACTGAAAAGCGCACAAACGATCTGGCGGCACTCAATAACAAGAGCAGGCTACAGCAAAATAAGCTTGAAAAAGCGAATATCAGCCAGAGGTATACACTTGCCTGTATAGCACTGCTGGGTATAATCCTTGCACTTTTGTATAAGCAGTACAAACTTAAAAACCGGAGCAACAAAGACCTTCAGGTGCAGAAGGAAGAGATCAGCGTAAAAAATACGTCACTTGAAAAGGTCTTAAAGGACCGGGAATGGCTGCTCAAAGAAGTCCATCACAGGGTTAAAAATAACTTGCAGATTGTTATCAGCCTGCTCAATACACAGTCTTCTTATCTTCACGATGATTCTGCAAAAAATGCCCTCAAAGAAAGTCAGCACCGGATGTTCTCTATTTCTCTGATACACCAGAAGCTGTACCAGTCAGAAAACCTTGCATTTGTCAATATGCGCGAATACATCATGGATCTTACAGCCTATCTCAGGGACAGCCTTAATCCCTCCGGGTCTATACGTTTTCAGTTTGACCTGTTCCCGGTAGAGCTGGATATCAATCAGGCTATACCGGTGGGACTAATTCTTAATGAAGCCATCACTAATGCTATCAAACATGCTTTTGGCAACAAAAAGGATGGTAAATTGAATGTAACCTTCAGGGAAAATAATGATGATACTGTAAGTCTCGAAATCAGTGATGATGGACCTGGTTTTCCCGTAGAATTTAATATTCAAAAATCACGGTCCCTCGGAATGAATCTGATCAAAGGATTAAGTGGCCAGCTTGATGGTGCCTTTAGCATCCGCAGGACTAATGGTATAACTTTTCTTTTGATAGCTTTTACACCCAAACATACTGTCGGACGTGACAAATATTATCTGTAACTAATTTAAAGCCCAATAACAATGACATTTAAAGCCGTTAAATATTTCACTACTATCTTTTTGGTATTCTTATTTTTCCAACGCAGTTTCGCGCAGAGTATCCCTGGATCTGCAAAAGTAGTTGTAGATCTGGTGCAGAAAAAAGCAACGATGAAGCCGGTGTGGGCATGGTTCGGCTACGACGAACCCAATTATACCTATATGAAAGACGGTAAAAAGCTTTTGACTGAACTTGCGGCTTTAAGTCCAAATCCAGTTTTTGTGCGTGCCCATAGTCTGCTGGTTACGGGAGATGGCGTAGCTGCACTCAAATGGGGATCGACCAATGCATATACAGAAGATGTTCATGGGAACCCCGTCTACGACTGGAAAATAATTGATAGTATTTTTGATACTTATGTAAAACGTGGCATGAAACCTTTTGCACAAATCGGGTTTATGCCACAGGCTTTGTCAACACGTCCAGAACCGTACAAACATTACTGGAAACCAGGTGATAGTTATGATGATATCATGACTGGCTGGGCCTATCCTCCAAAAGATTACAACAAATGGGCTGAGCTGGTGTATCAATGGGTAAAACATAGTGTAGAACGTTATGGAAAAAACGAAGTGGAAAGCTGGTACTGGGAAGTATGGAATGAGCCTGCTTATTACTTTAAGGGTACCCATGAAGAATTTTTTAAATTGTATGACTATGCTGCGGCCGGGTTAAAAAGGGCATTGCCTACAGCCAAAATAGGAGGGATGAATGTTGCAGCTACCAAATCTAAAAAGTCGCAGGACTATTTAAATGAGTTTATCAGACACTGTTTAACCGGTACCAATTATGCCACTGGGAAAACCGGTTCACCTTTAGAACTGATTAGCTTTCACGCGAAAGGCGAACCAAAGCTGGTTAATGGAATGGTTCAAATGAACACTTCACCTCAATTGAAGGACATCGCGACAGGTTTCAGGATTGTGGCCTCTTATCCGGAAACCAAAAACCTGCCTGTCATCATAGGCGAATCTGATCCTGAGGGATGTGCAGCATGCGGTATGGCAACCAATCCATCCAACGCCTACCGTAACGGTACCATGTATTCCAGTTACACAGCAGCAACTTTTGCCCGTAAATACGAACTTGAAGACCAGTACGGGATCAACTTTAAAGGAGCAGTCAGCTGGTCGTTTGAGTTTGAAAACCAGCCCTGGTTCTACGGTTTCCGCGATCTGGCAACTAACGGTGTCGACAAGCCAGTATTAAATGTTTTCAGGATGTTCGGGAAAATGAGTGGTGACAGGGTAGCAGTTAAAAGCGACAGGATGTATCCACTGCAGACAGTTCTGGATTCAAGTATCCGCGGTGCAAAAACAGATATCGGTGCTTTAGCCACAAAAGATGCCACAACTGCAGCAGTAATGATATGGAATTACCATGATGATGATAAACAAGGCCCCGCAGAACCCATTAGCCTCGAGATAGCCCATGTTCCGGCGAAATCGGTAACCTTAACACATTACCGGATTGATAGTGAACACAGTAATTCTTATGAAGTTTGGAAAAAGATGGGCTCTCCCCAACAGCCAACTATAGCGCAGATTAGTACGCTGGAAAAGGCCGGTCAGCTGCAAACAATAGGTGGGGCCCAAAAGCTAACTGTAACCAATAACCGCTTGACAATCAATATCACTTTGCCGAGACAGGGTGTATCCCTTATTAAGCTGGATTGGTAGGTCCTTTTACAATCACATTATAGTTAGGGGATAAAAGGTCTATTCCTGCCGCTTTAAGTTCATCCTGTATATTCTCTAAGAGGCTGCTGTAAATTATAGCTTGTTTACCAGCCTCTTTTGTATAAGCATTTATTTGATAGCCCACGTAGAAATCATCGAGTTTAGTTTGAAGTACAAATGGCGATGGATTTGCATCAATATATCTGGTTTTCAACGCTGCGTTGATTAAAAGACCGTATACTGTTTTCCATGGCACATCATAACCAATCGTTACCACGTAATTGATAATTAAGCCCAGAGGTTCTGCCTGGCTGGAGTAGTTTACAGTGCTGCTCGACAGTACCATTGAATTCGGAACGGTTACATCTTCATTTTTAATGGTCCTGATTCTTGTTACAAGCATGGTTTTTTCAATGATATCACCAGTTACTTCCCCAATTTTTACCCGGTCGCCTGTTTTAAAAGGACGCATGTAAGTAATCACAAGACCCGCAACTATATTCGTGATCGCACTAGACGAACCTAATGAAATTAATATTCCGAGAAACACCGATACACCCTGAAATGCTGCAGATCCCGAACCTGGCAAATAAGGAAAAATGATAACCAGCATAAACGCATACAGCACAAAGCGAAGGATTTTAAAGGTTGGCACTGCCCAATCGGCATGGAAGCCGTTAACCTGTATATTGCCGCGTCCAAGTTCGTCAAAGAAATAACGTACAGCTATTAAAGCATACCTGAAAATCAGGTAGATGACAACGATAGTAAATAAGTTTGGCAGATACTGCAGGATACTGTTAAGGGCAATTTTTAATGGCGCCAGTACCCAGTTCAGTAAAGTACTTGTCCAGGCTTCTGTTTCCGGGAAAATACTAAAAAGTAAGGGGAGGGAAAGATAGATGATGAGGAGGGTCACCACCAGCCGTACAATATTATTAATCTTAACAAATATTGTCTCAAGATCTTTCGCAGCGATGATTTTGATCCTGCCAATGGCAAGTCCTCTTTCAAGTAGCCTGCTTTTCGCAACCAGATATTTTTGACTTTGACGGAATAACCAGTTCACCGCTTTAACCATAGTAATCAACAGGAGAAGAATAAGTAAGGATAGACCAATCCGTTTGGCCCAGTTTATCAGACTGTGTGATTCCCGTTCTGCAGCTATCGATTTTTTAATCTTACCCAGATATTCATCAGCAAGGGCATTATTTGTTTTTGCAAACCATAATCCATCAAGATTGGATACTGTCAGTATTACATCCCTGTTTCTGTAGATAATATCAAAGTTGTCGGTACTTGAGTTGATTTTCAAAGAATCCGGAGAATAAAATGCATCCTCATACAAACTGGTAATCTTCTTTGATATAGCCGCTGCCCGTTCCCTGGCATCGAAAGAGCCTGTTCTTGTGTAAATCAGAAAAAGGGTGTCGTGGTTCAGCATAACCGGATATCCCAACGCACGTTCCTTCAACTTTTTTATTTCCTCGGCCTGTGCAATGTTCCTAAGCGAATCGCTTACTGCAATCGCTCTTAATTTCTCTTCCAGCACGATGGTCTTCTCTTTGTTGCCAGTTGCGTCAGCCAGTTCCCTGTTTAGCTGTATTTTAACTAAAGAGTCTATTTGCTTCTGCTGATGGTCCTTGAGTAATTTTTCCTCGTTGATTGCACGGTTTTCTCTATTGATAGAATCAGAAGGTTGTTGCGCAGCAACGGACAACGTGTACAACATAATTAAGAGCAAAAGGAACAAGCTGCGTCTAAGCATAGGTTTGGATTTTAGGTAGTAGATACGACCAGGAACAGTTCAATTTCAAAAGTAATTAAATATCTGACAACACACTTAATTGCTTACTGCTACAAGTCTGTTACACCTCAAATTGCGATCTGGGGGCCTGGGATTGTATATTTGCGACTCAGGATAAGCAATTTATGGATTTTAAAATTATGTTCAATTATAAACGATCAGGAATTTGCGGCTTCGGGCTGCTGATATTTCTGCTGCTGTTTGTAACCAACATCAATGATTTTAAAAGCATAGTTCCGGGCAACGACCCCTTTACTTCATCAACCTTAAGGTTAAATTTTTACAGGTCAGACGCACTACTTAAGGGCAATAACCTGCTGCGAAAAATTACATCTTCGGTAGCGGGGAAAGTAGTCACCTTCCGTAAGAAGTACAAACATCTTATAGAAGGTAATGACGACCATTCTCCTTATGTTAAAGAATTACAGTACACACGTTATCTTGATTCCACTGTAAATCTTAAGTACGAGACGCCTCATTTTATCTCCGAGCAGCAATCTTCTTTATACCGGCTTTCCGTATTCTAACCGCTTCAGTTAATTATTATCCTGCTGTTACAGCAGAACTCACCTGTCATAACATTATGCCTGTCATGCTGCTGTGCCTGTGTTTTTAGTAAAAATTTGAAAAGAGAATACTGGAATCTGCTCCTGCAACCGGCCCATTCATTGAGGTTGTATAACAGAGGCAGGTTTCACCACCTATATAAACGATAGATACTTAATGAAACTAAACTGGATATTCATCATTATTGCGATAGTCTTACTGCAAGCCTGCTCCGGCAATGATAAGAAAAACAAAGAGGAAAAATTATCGGAAATTCCCGTTATAAAACTGAAAATAGTAGATACTATTCTGGCCTTCAATTATGTGGCCGACATACAGGCTGCACAGAATATTGAGATCAGGGCGAGGGTGCAGGGTTTTATTGAGCGCATACTGGTTGACGAAGGACAAAACGTAAAAAAGGGACAGTTGCTGTTTAAGATGAACGATAATGAATATTTGATTACCCTAAACCAGGCCAAATCGAAACTTGCCAGTGCAAGGTCTGCTGTACAAATTGCAGAAGTAGAGCTTGAGCGGATTAAGACATTGGTAGAAAAAAAGGTGATTTCCAAGTCAGAATTGACCCTTGGTACAGCAAGGCTTGCAGAAGCAAAAGCGAAGGCCAGTGAGGCATTGTCAATTATTGATGATGCAAATCAAAAGCTTTCCTATGTATCAGTTCGTGCGCCATTTGATGGGGTAATAGACAGGATTCCTTTTAAAACAGGAAGTCTGGTAAGCGAAGGGGCTTTGTTAACTACATTATCAGACAGCCACAACATGTATGCGTATTTTGATATTTCGGAAAACGAATACCTTCAGTTTATGCGTACCGGCAAGGGCCGCTTTGAACAGAATGCAATAACTACTTTAATTCTTTCTGATGGTACAAAGTATCCGCTAAAGGGAAAAATACAAACGCAGGAGAGTAGTTTTTCTGGAAACACAGGTTCAATTGCTTTCAGGGCCATGTTCCCAAATCCCCAGCGCATGCTAAAGCACGGGGCTTCTGGTAAAGTGCAATTAATATCTCAACTGGATAGCAGTCTTTTGGTGCCACAAAAGTCGGTATTCGAAATCCAGGATAAAAACTATGTTTTTGTGGTTGGAGATAAGAATACGGTAAAAATGAAAAGTTTTGTGCCTAAAATGCGCCTTGCCGAATATTATGTAGTAAGCAGTGGCCTAAAGGCCGGAGACAATATCGTTTACGAGGGAGTGCAAAATATCAGAGATGGGGTAACCATCAATCCGGTATACAGTAAATCCGACAGTCTTTTAGCAAAAAAATAGAACAACTTATTCATCAGAGTTTGCTGCCTCGTGTTTCGCACAGGGTAAGCCGCTGCATTTTATAATCAAATAAAAATGGTTGAAATATTTATCAGAAGGCCGGTATTATCACTGGTCATTTCCCTTTCATTAATCCTACTGGGTGCTCTTGCACTTTTTTCATTGCCCATTACACAATTTCCTGACATCGTGCCGCCCTCTGTTGTGGTTACTGCCAGTTACAACGGTGCCAATGCTGAGGTATGTGCTAAAGCAGTTGCTACCCCGCTTGAGAAAGCCATTAATGGTGTTCCAGGTATGACTTATATGAATTCTGTAAGCAGTAATAATGGAGTTACACTTATCCAGGTATTTTTCAATGTGGGGACAGATCCGGATCAGGCTGCTGTGAACGTACAGAACAGGGTAACTACTGTTTTAGATGAGCTGCCAGAAGAAGTCATTAAAGCGGGGGTAACGACAGAGAAAGAAGTAAACAGCATGTTGCTTTACCTCAACGTAACGAGTAGTGATAAGGACATGGGCGAAGAGTTCATTTACAATTTTGCAGATATCAATGTGTTGCAGGAACTGAAGCGTATAGATGGTGTTGGTTTTGTGGATATTATGGGTGCGAGGGACTATTCGATGCGCGTATGGTTAAAGCCAGACAGGATGTTGTCTTACAATATTTCTGCGGATGAGGTGATCAGTACCATGCGGAAACAGAATATTGAAGCGGCACCCGGTGTTGCGGGCGAAAATTCAGGTAAGGGTACTGAGGTAAAACAATATGTGTTAAAGTATACAGGGAAGTTTAATAACAAGGAAGATTATGAAAACCTGGTTTTAAAAGCGGAAAAAAACGGCGCATTAATAAGGCTGAAAGATATTGCCGATATCGAATTTGGAACTGTCAGTTATGATATGGTCTCAAAAACCGACGGTAAGCCATCTGCTTCAATTATGATCAAACAACGGCCAGGTTCTAATGCAAGCGAGGTTATTGATAATATCAAGGCAAAAATGGCCGAATTAAAAGGCACCAGCTTTCCGCCCGGAATGGAATATAATTTTGCCTATGACGTATCCCGATTTCTTGATGCCAGTATCCATGAGGTGTTGCGTACTTTACTAGAGGCCTTTATTCTTGTATTTATCGTTGTTTATATTTTTTTACAGGATTTCAGAAGTACGCTGATTCCTGCTTTGGCCGTGCCTGTTGCACTGATCAGTACATTGGCCTTTTTACAATTACTAGGTTTTTCGATCAATATACTGACATTATTTGCCCTTGTTTTAGCGATCGGTATTGTGGTAGATAATGCTATTGTTGTTGTTGAAGCTGTCCATGTTAAAATGAGTGAAGAGCATCTGCCGCCAATGGAGGCCACTATTGCAGCCATGAAAGAAATCAGCGGCGCAATCATCGCCATTACCCTTGTGATGTCTGCTGTGTTTGTACCCGTCGCTTTTCTTTCAGGTCCAGTTGGCGTTTTCTATAGACAGTTCTCCCTCACATTGGCTATTGCAATCGTAATATCCGGAATTAATGCATTAACCTTAACGCCCGCTTTGTGTGCCATTATGCTGAAACATGATGAGGGACATACCACCCGGAAAGGGATCATGGGGCGATTTTTCAATGTTTTCAACACAGGATATGATAAAACGGAAAAGAAATTCAGCGGTCTGGTAGGTAGCATTATTGGCCGTAAACCTGTTACTATTTGCCTTTTCCTCTTCTTCTGTATAGCCACCTGGGCAGGAAGTAAAATTCTGCCCTCTGGTTTTATACCAACAGAAGACCAGGGAATGATTTATGTGAATGTTACTACGCCGCCTGGCTCAACGGTGGAACGAACGGAGAAAGTACTTGACCAGGTACAACAAATTACCAGTGGGTTCAAAATGGTTGAGAATGTGAGTACCCTGGCAGGGTATAGCCTCATGAGTGATATTACTGGTGCTTCTTATGGCATGGGAATGATCAACCTGGCTAAGTGGGAAGAGCGTGCTGAATCTGTTGATGAAGTTATTGCGCAATTGAAAGAAAAGACAAAAGGGATAAGTGACGCCTCAATTGAGTTTTTTGCACCTCCTACAGTTCCCGGCTTTGGTAATGCCAGCGGGTTTGAGTTACGACTCCTGGATAAAAACAAAAGCGAAGACCTGAACAAGACGGCCAGGGTAACAAACGATTTCCTGAACGCGTTGCGTAGTGATAAGTCGATTTCTGGTGCATTTACCAGTTTCGACCCAAATTTCCCACAATACATGATTCATATTGACCAGGACATGGCCGCACAGAAGGGAGTATCAATAGATAACGCCATGAGTACACTTCAAACCTTAGTCGGTAGTTATTATGCAACCAACTTTATCCGGTTTGGGCAAATGTACAAAGTGATGCTTCAGGCATATCCTGAATACAGGAGTAAACCTAACGACCTGCTGAGGCTGCACGTTAAAAATGATAAGGGGGACATGATACCCTATTCAACTTTTGTCAGGTTGGAAAGAGTATTCGGACCGGAGCAGATTAACAGGTACAATATGTATACATCGGCTATGATCAACGGTGATGCCTCTGCCGACTTTAGCAGCAGTGATGCAATAGCTGCAGTTGAGGCCACGGCAAAGGAAAAACTACCTCGTGGATTTAGTATTGAATGGTCTGGAATGACGCGTGAGCAAATTCTTTCTGGAAACCAGGCCATTTACATTTTCATTATCTGTCTTGTATTTGTCTATCTTTTGCTTGCGGCACAGTATGAAAGTTTTCTTTTACCCTTGCCGGTCCTCTTTTCACTGCCTGCAGGGATTGCCGGTGCCTTTTTTACCTTGAAACTGGCGGGACTTGAAAACAATATTTATGCCCAGGTATCTCTTGTGATGCTTATAGGTTTGCTTGGAAAAAATGCGATCCTGATTATCGAATTTGCAGAGTTGAAACGCAGAGAGGGGGCCACTGTAGCAGAAGCAGCAAAAGCAGGTGCTGTATCCCGGCTGCGGCCAATTTTGATGACATCTTTTGCATTTATCGCAGGCTTGATCCCACTTTGTATTGCTACAGGTGCTGGTGCCGTTGGTAACCGGTCTATTGGAACGGCTGCGGTTGGAGGCATGCTGATCGGAACACTATTCGGGGTGATTCTAATACCTGGATTATATGCCATTTTCGCCTCAATGGGCGAAAAGAAAACAAAAATAGTAGTTGAAAACATTAAGGAACACGCATAATGAGATTTGGATATAAATATAGTAACCTTCTTACCAGGCTGGTTGTGTTGGCTGTGCTGATAGCTTTTACAGGCTGTAGAAGTATGAAACCTGTAACAATGCCTGCAGCGGCAGCTATGCCGGAAGCATTTAGTAAAACAGATACGCTTCCAGTGCCATTATTGAACTGGAAAGATGTATTTACAGATGAAGAATTACGCACATTGATAAACACAGCGCTAAGCAATAATTATGATCTAAAATCAGGTGTGCAGCGTACCATTGTTGCCGGTGCCAATATGAAACTTGCGAAAGCCGCTATGTTGCCCGGTTTAAATTTTGGGGTTACTGCCGGACTGGACAAGTTTGGTAAATATACTATGAATGGTGTTGGTAATTATGATACCAACCTATCGCCAAACATTAGCAGGGATCAGGTGATACCGTCTCCAACACAAGATTACCTGATGGGCTTCAGAAGTTCATGGGAGATTGATATATGGGGTAAGTTATCCAGGCGTAAAGAGGCTGCGTACGCAAGATATCTTGCAACCCAGATGGGCCAGCGCTGGTTAGAAACGCAAGTGGTGGCTCAGGTAGCAAATATGTATTTCGAACTGATTGCGCTGGACAAACGTTCAGAGATATTGAAACGAAATATTGCGCTCCAGAAAAAAGGGGTGGAAATAATAGAAGCCCAAATGGTAGGAGGACGTGCTACATCGTTGGCTGTAAGTCAGTTTAAGGCACAAATGATGGCCACGCAGGGTAGTGAATATGAAATCAGACAGGCTATAACCAAAACAGAAAATGAATTAAATAATCTGCTGGGCAGATATCCTTCCAAAATTGCACGTGACACTTCATCAATCACCAAAATACTACCTGATAAAATATATGCAGGTATTCCTTCAAAAGTGATCTTGCAACGTCCTGATGTGCAGGAAGCAGAATTACAGCTTAGGGCTGCTAAAGCTGACGTTGCAGCTGCGCGTAAAGCATTATTGCCATCCTTCTCACTAGAAGGGTATACTGGGTTTAATGCCTTTAAAATACCGCTTTTATTTTCTCCAGGTTCACTTGCCTCTGGCGTTCTGGGCGGGTTAACAGCACCAATATTTAATAGGGGGGCTTTAAAAAACGGGAACCGCGTAGCCAGTGCCGCACAGTTGGGTGCTTTTTACAATTATCAAAAAAGTATCCTGCAAGGATATCAGGAAGTTGTTACCCAGCTAAGTGCAATTGACAATTACAAAAGTGCTTATCAGCTGAAAGCCGGCGAAGTAAAAGAATTAAAGACGGCCTTATCGACGGCAAACGAACTGTACCTGGCCGGTTATGCTTCTTACCTGGAAGTTATTGTTGCCCAGGGAAGTATGTTGAACGCAGAGATTGAACAGGTGAGTTTAAAACGCGATTCATATGCTGCACTTATCAATTTATATAGGGCGCTGGGTGGAAACGTCACTAAATAGTCTATTGATATTTTGATTAAATCCTGGACGGTTTCGCTACCGTCCAGGATTTTATAAGGGAAGTTCGCCGACCTGAATTTTCTCTTGATATGAAGAATTTTATTGCCAAAAACGTTACAACACTATAGAAGTGGGTAGGCTGAAATTAAAGATCGATCCAATTCCCTTTTCGCTTTCCACCCAAATACGGCCATCATGCCGTTCAATAATTTCGGCGCAGATATATAACCCAATGCCGAAGCCGGCAATGCTGTCACGGCTGGGGTTTGCTACCCTGTAAAACCTTTCAAACAGTCTTTTGCAATCTTCTTTTGAAATGCCGTTCCCTTCATCTTTAACACTAATTTTTATGCCGTGCTCCGTTGCCTCACAATACACGGCAATCACTGTTCCTGTAGTGGAATATTTGATTGCATTACTTAGGAAATTGGTGATTACCTGACCAATCTTATCCCTGTCGGCCTCTACACGTGCGGTGCTTTCAGATGAAATAACAATCAAATGTGTTACCGTAACCAGTTTAAAGTCGTCAACTATTTCCTTTACCAAATCGCTAATCAGGAAGTCAGATTTTCTTAAATATATCTTTCCCGCTTCCATCTGTGATAAATTGAGGAAACCATCAATCATCTTCGTCATCTTGGTAATCTGCATGCTTCCTTTTTCCAGTGCAGTGAACGTGAAATTGTCTGTGTTTGCCTTGTTTTTGGCTATCAGTACCTGCATATATCCCTTGAGTGATGTCAACGGGGTTTTGAGTTCATGGCTTACCATTGCAATGAAATCGTTTTTCCTCAATTCGTCCTGTTTTTGTTCCGTAATGTCAATTGCAACACCAGAAAAATATGAAGAAGTGTTTCTGATGTTATGGTTTATTTTGCCAGAAGCTTTCAGCCATCGCAGTTGACCATCACGTATACCCATCACTGGATATTCAACGTTATAGGGCTTTCCCGTTTGAATAGTTTCGTCTACTGCATCCAATACCCTTTGCCTGTGTTCTGCCGGAATCTGGTCAGAATTATCAGGGTATACCATTTCATCGTTGGTATCACATCCATATAGTCTTTTTAAACCAGCAGAGGTCTGGCAATGCCATGTTTGCAGGTCAATGTGCCAGGTGCCAACATTTGCTGCTTCAATGGCAAGGCGTAACATTTCTTCTGCATTCTTTAATTTTTCGAGGTTTGCAATCTGGTCAGTTACCTCAATTGCCACCTGCAGCACCGAGTTAATTTCACCTTCTTCCCTTATCGGCGTATAGGCCAAATCGAAATATCTTAGCTGTTCCTTTCCGTCAATAAGCAGTGTTACGGGGTTATCAAATGAATAAAACGGTTTACCGGTGGCATATACATTATATATTATTTCCTTGAACCCCTGGCTACGCAGTTCTTCAAATGTATCAAAGAGAGGCTGACCAAGAATATCTTGCTTATTTCCAAGAATCTGCAACATAATGGGGTTAATCATATCTACAACATGGTCCTCGCCCCGGGTAACCATCATTGCTACGGGAGACTGATCAATCATACTTCTGAAACGCGATTCACTATCACCTAGCTGTTCGGTTTTTATTTTCAGGTCATCATAAGCTCTGATCAGTTCTTCATTAGAAGCCTGGATTTCCTCCATCGTAACGGCTAGTTCTTCATTAGTTTCCTCAAGCAGTTTGCGGGTCTGAACAATTTCCGTGATATTTATAACTGTAGCAACCACCAGCTCTACATTTTCATTTTCATCAAATAGAGGAACATACTTTACGTTGATAAAGAAGTTTTTCGTGCCGGTCTCTGTTTTCAATTCCACGGGAATTTCTTTGTTTTCCCAGGGCTTGCCACTTACAAATATATTATCCAGCATTTCGGGAAACGCCTGACCCTGTAATTCTGGAAAAACTTCCAGAAGTGGTTTATTCAGTGCCTGCTGTGGTGTTCTGCCCCATATCGCATACATCGGTTCATTTGCCACCTCTATTACAAGATCCCTGCCTTTGAAAATACTCATACCGATATTGGAGTTCATGACCATGCTCTCCATCCGCTGTTCAGCAGCCTCTATTCTTTTTCTTGCTAAAGCCTGTTCTTTTACCTCAGCAGCCAGATTTTCTGAAAGCAGTTTGGCATTTGCCTCACTTTCAGCAAGCCTTTCATTTATAATCTTTTGTTGTTCAACTTCATTGATTGCGGAAAGTCTCAGCTCAATGGCATCCATAGTTATTTTAGCCAGTCGTTTCAATACCAATTCATCCTTTTTGGTGAATGACCTTGGTTTTTTATCAACAATGCAAATTGTACCTATCTTAAATCCATCGTGCGTTACCAATGGTGCACCAGCATAAAATTTTAGTCCGAAATCGCCGGCTACTAAGGGATTGGCCAGCAAACAAGGAGTCTCAAGTGCATCTTCAAACACAGTGATGTCTGCTTCAAGAATGCCTAGTGCGCACAAACTTACACCCCTCGAACTTTTTGTTGCGGTTCCCATTCCTGCGTTGGCCTTGAAAAAGACATTCTCTTCATCTACCAGGGAAACCAGTGATATAGGTACGTCAAAAATTTCAGTTCCAAGTTTGGCAATGTTATCAAACGACTCCTCCGACGGGGTATCAAGTATCTTATATCGTTTTAATGCGGCAATACGTTCCTGATCATTATCCGGAATAATATTGATACCAAAGGTGTTGTTCATCAATCTATAAATGTAATAAGTTCAAAATCGAACTATAAAAGGGTAAAGGTAGATTGTTATAACACTGTTATTGCAATTTAGTTTGTGAACCACACAACAGATTGGAGTGGTGCCGGGAAAATTTGATTACATAGTTAGCAGATGCTGTGATTGATTTTGCAGCACCTGTTAACTCTTTTGTAGTCTGGTATTTAAAATTTGTAGGCGAGACTACCTAAAAAGTTTGTAGGATTTTGAGGGGTTAGCCTGTACGACCAGTATTTCTCATCCGTCAGGTTATTCCCTTTTAGTGAGATCCTGTAATTTTTTCGCTCAAAAAACAAACTTGCATCAAAAGTGGTATACGATGGAATGATCACTTTGGCAGTAGAGGTATTGGTTTGGAAAGCAGAACTGCCGTAGTTTCCACCGGCACCAGCGCCAAGTCCCTTAAGCAGACCATCCACAAACCTGTAGCTCAGCCAAAAGTTAGCCAATCTTGCAGGTCCTGAACCTGCAGGACGCAGGCCAAGAAGCGTTGCATCAATTTTGGTATATTTACTATCGTTGTATGCATATCCCGCTACTATACTTAGTCCAGAAACCGGATTGGCAACAAGTTCAAGTTCTAAACCTTTACTGCGCTGTGTACCATCCTGAATGGAAAAATCTGAGTTATCGGGGTTTAAACGCAGTACATCTTTAACCTTAATATCATAGTAACTAACAGACCCGGTAAGTTTATGGTTCCATAGATCGACTTTAACACCCCCTTCTGTCTGATTAGCCTGCTCTGGATTGAATGTCTTTCCATCAATGTCTGTCCCTGTTTGATTGTTAAACCCATTCATGTAATTGCCGAATAACGACAGGCGATCTTTAACAACCTGATAGACCAGGCCAAATTTTGGAGATAAAGCAGTTTGTTTGTACATGCCGGCATTAATACCGGTAGCAACGTTTAACGTACCGTTATTTTCGAAATGGTCTACCCGCAAACTTAACATAGCCAATAAGCGGTCGGTGATATTCAGCACATCAGATAAGTAAGCGCTATACGTTTTTTGATCACCATTTTGATTAGTATAAGTGGCGGTCTGTGCGGCCCTAAGCAAGTAAGTGGTGTTGTATGTTGTATAATAATTTGTCGTTTTTATATCCTTTGTAAAATCTACAGCAGTGGTATTTATATTTGCTGTTCTTCTCGTGGTTGTAAAGTTATAATAGTCCAGACCGGCTACCAACCTGTTACGAAGGGTGGCAATCTTGAAATCGCCGATAAAGTTCTGTTGGATATCGGTCGATTTGTAACCATACTTTCCAAATGTTACCTGTGGACGCAAAGTGGTTGCTGATGTGCCAACTAATCTGATTGTAGACCCATCAAAGGTTGAATTTGTTGCAGTAATTGCGGTTTGTGATGTCCACTGGTCGCTGATACGGTAATTTAGCTGAGTAAAAATGCTTTTTGATACCGAATTATATGATACATCGTTATCTGCATACGACTGTTTATACGGCATGCCAAGGTCTTCAACTTTCTGTACCGCTATCCCCGTGGTGAATAGATCGAACCGGATAGGGGAGGTTCCCTGGTTCTGACCATATTCTACATCTGCCTGGATTGAAAGGTTCTTTGTAATCTGATAGGAGAAGCTGGGAGTAACCGCAAAAGATTTTGTAAATCCTGCATCCTGAAAGCTATTTTGAGAGCTTACAGCACTGTTTAACCTAAACAGCGCAGTTTTATCTTCATTTACAGGCGTATTAAAATCTACTGCCAGTCGACTTAAATCCCAACTGCCGGTTGTATATGATACTTCGCCGCCAAGTCCATTGTATGGTTTTTTTGTTACCCTGTTTAATAAACCTCCGTAAGACACCACGCTACTTCCAAATAATGTGGCTGAAGGCCCTTTAATTACTTCGATGCGTTCCAGATTTACAGGATCAATACTTGTTTGTACAAAGTTTGCCAAGCCGTTTCTTACTTTCGGTTCTACCGAAAAACCTCGCGACAAAAACGTAACCCTGTTCTGGTTAAGCAGTAATGGGACCCCTGCACCAGGAATGCTTTTTAATGCTGACGGCAGATCAGTTACTACTTGTTCCTGCATTAATTCTTTAGACACAACTGAGTAAACCTGTGGGTTTTCCAAATTTTTGAGAGGTAATCTTGATACATACTCACTTTCTTTTTTGTGGTATTTTTTCACAGCGCTTTTTACAGACACTTCGTTTAACACATTGGTGCCCTTTTCTTTAATTGCGTAATTTGCGGTAGTTATACCGCTGGACATCACAGTTACCGCATAGCTTTGTTTTGGAACACCGTAGGCTAAAATGATCAGCGTATAATTTCCAGGTTTTAGGCCTTTGAAGTTAAACTGCCCCTCAACATTGGTTAACGTTTGTTTATTGTTCTCTTTGAATGAGATGGAAACCATTTCCATAGGATGGCCTTCCTGATTGGTGATTATTCCTGATAATTCGCCGGTGCTTTGGGCAAAACAAGGAAGGGTACAGCACGTGCTGAACAATAGAAATAAGAATAGAAGATACTTCATTTTTAGATTTTTGAATAATAAGTATTTGGGTTGGGTAATTTGAAAACAGAAGTGGCGACTATTTACGGGGGCGAAGTTATCAAGACTAATTATGAATAACGAATTTATAATGTTAAATTTGTCGCAATATGTCGCTAAAAACAACTGTTCCACCAGATCATGGTGGTTTAACTGTTCAGGAATTTGAGAATATTTTTAAAGAATATTGGAAAGATGTTTTTAAGATCTGTCATTACTACACGCGTGATGAACAAACTGCGGCAGACCTGACCCAAAATGTTTTCGTCGTGACCTGGCAAAAGCGAAATTTTTTAAAAGATGAAGG
>Ga0247815_10000185_pt1 | contig 48569 bp, 40 predicted proteins | sample UWRJL194509B1_FD_181014 | JGI IMG/M metagenome (GOLD analysis project Ga0247815, IMG submission 181014) | Plant litter microbial communities from Arlington Agricultural Research Station in Wisconsin, United States - UWRJ-L194-509B-1 | ecosystem: Environmental > Terrestrial > Plant litter >... | reverse complement strand
CATTGTATAATTCATTTATTACCTAAAGTAAATGTAGAGTTTACTAATATAGCATATAAAAACAAATGGTTAAATAAACTTTAACAATTGGATAGAATTCATGCTGGTGTAAAAATAACACTATTTGCAATATAACGCAAAAATGTATGGACTTAATGCATCTTAAAAAATGGAATGGTCGATTATGACATGTTTTGCGATGAAATAAAAAAATTTCTGCACTCTTGCGCTGAATGTCCAATGAGTTAACGTCGAATACCTGGTAATTCCAAATTCAGTGAACAGGTAATAAGCCAGGAACAAATGCACCTACATACAGGAGGACAAAAGCCAGTGCTACTAGGAATTGTGACATCAATTAACTGCTACAGCTAAATTGATTTATCAAAGTCGGTCTATGTCTTCTTGGTGAGAAATAACATAAATGTTAGCAAATGTTTAATATAACTAGGTTTGTTTTATCTTTCTTTGAAGATTTGTCGATTATATTTTGAAAACGGCACGTTTATCTCTAAATTGTACTCATCAAAAGAATAAAAATTTATTAATTACAGATTTAACCGTATGTTCTTAATATGAAGTTATACAATTATAAGCAAAGAACTTAACCTATATAAAGAAAAATCAAAAAATTATGCCTGTAGATAATAATTTTGAGGATTGGATACACAAAATTCCCAGTTATCATAAATGCCCCTGCTGTGTAAAAGGTCAACTGGAAACTCGTGTTAAAAGAAGCTTTATAGTACGCAATTTATTTGTCTGGATGGACGTTAAACGCTACCAATGCAATTCTTGCGGAAGAAAAGTATATATAAAAAATGCGCCTCATGAGCAATTGGACTACGATCTTTAATCAGTTTTAACCCGCAATATAATAAACTCTTCCACATTTCAAAACAAGCTACGGTAATGTACTTATCTTACATTGACATACTTGTTTTATCTGATTAACCCAAAAATCGGCCCTAACTGGGATAATTATCCATCATACAAATCGCTTGAAGTTATCAATTGGTAACATCTTTAATTCCTAATTGGATAAACAATTGAGGATAGTACGATCCTCAATCCAGAGATAAATGAAAACCCTATTGGTTAGATTTCTTCTTAGTTGTTATATAAAGTAGCTCCCAACTGAATTACTCCCAAGGTCGCAATCATCTATATAGTAAATTACGATATCAATAAATTATCCAGGTAAAACTAGGCTGTTCCATATTTGCATCGTAAGTGGTTAAAAAATCATATGGATTATCACGATATGCCCAAAAAGTAACAATGACTGCTTCAATTTATCATAAATAAATAATTTTTGCTAATATTTTGGAACGATCAATTTTTTACATAATTTAGATCAAATCTCTAGCAAGACATTAATAATAAGATACTTACCTTAATAAATAAAGGATTGTACGAGATGATAACAATCTTATGTCAAACAATAAAATTAATAATATGACTGAACAAGATACTCCAGAATGGATAAATGTCATACCAAGTTATCACAAATGTCCACATTGTCCGCAGGGTAAATTAGATACTAGGATTAAGCGTGGCTTTTTTGTGAGAAACATATTTATTTGGATGCACGTAAAAAGATATCAGTGCAACTGCTGTGGGAGAAAGGTATATATTAAAAGCGAAGCGCATCATCACCAATTGAATTTCTAACTAGTTTTCAAAATGCGTTATCTTCACCACGAACAACATTAATGATTGTTAGGAAAATGATTCGCACGTCCCACATTAAGGACCAATTTTCGATATAGTGAATATCATACTCAACACGACTGACCATATCGCTAGTCTCCCTTGTTTCTCCCCTAAATCCATTTACCTGTGCCCAGCCGGTAATCCCAGGTTTTGAATAATGCCTTACCATAAATTTATCAATTAACTTACGATATTCCTCGGTATGTTTTAACATATGGGGACGAGGACCTACAACACTCATATACCCTTGAAAAACATTATAAAACTGAGGTAATTCATCTAAACTCGTTTTTCTTAAAAATTGACCAATATTAGTAACTCTATCATCATACTTCGTTGCTTGTTTAGATTCACTATTGACATTGACCTTCATGCTTCTAAACTTATAACAATAGAAAGAAATGTCATTTCTACCGCTTCTCTTTTGTTTAAACAAAACAGGACCACGACTTTCTATTTTTATGAGCAACGCGATTATCGGATGCAACCAGCTAAGCACAAGGATAATTACAAAAAAGCTAAAAATCACATCAAAGGCTCTCTTTTTAAATCTATTTGAAATATCTTCAAGTGGTTCATCGCGGATAGTAAGAATTGGAAATTCGCCACCCAAATAACTACTCGTGTAACGGGCGTTTAGAAACCCATTAATGTCCGGGACGAATTTTAACCTTAGCAATTGTCTATCAGCTTCATAAAGTAATGAAGTAACATCCAACATTTTTTCCGGTGAAATACAAACATATAAATCCTTGACACCCGCCTGAACGGCTAATGTAATTTGTTTTATAGTATCCACGTGCAAACTGCCATTCAGATTTGAAAAATTTCCATCGTGAGTTCCAATAAATCCATAAAAGTGAATGTTCTTCTGTTTTTTAAGATATTGCTTCAGACGTGCTGCGGTATAATTATTACCCATAATAGCAACGCTTTTGCCAATTTTGAATCTTTTTACTAAAATGTATTGCAAAAGCGTTCCAAAAAATCTGTTCAAGCCACATGCTAATACCAGCAGCAAGTAGAAAACAGCAATAAAAGTACGTGGAAACTCCCTATCTCCTGAAAAAAAAAGATACAAGGTAAAAAGAATACTGTGCATTAATGCTGTTTTCCAAGTGGCACGATAGATATGTTCCAGCTGCCAAGTACTATGTTCTGAATACAACCGAAATAAAAAAGAACTGATTAACCACAAAAGATTACAAACAACTAAATAGTGCATTTGCCCTTCATAATTGATTGATTTCCCCATATAAATAGTGAAAACATAGGAGAGCGTATAAACAATATTGATCATTGTTAAATCAACAGCGGGTAAAATAAATCGTAATAAAAAAAGATACCTGGTTTGCATAGCAGCAGACAAAAATTTAAATGAATTTGCAACATCGTAGAATAAGCAAACTGCCATGTCAGTGTTATTGAAGTAAGGCACGTTTGAAAGGAGCGTCTATCTAAAAAAGGTCAACTTATTATTTGAAAACAAACAAGAAACGAATTACATTTTAACCGCAGGGAATAAAATTAGTGGAAAATTTATCACTCATACTCTCCGCCTGTAACTGCATCCAATTTCTAATAATTACATTTTATACGTTAAAATATAAAGATAGGTTCAGTAAAACAATAATTATAAAAAAATATTGGTCAATGATAATATTACTTTAGTTTTGCCACCGCTACCAGTGAAATAACATGTTAACAATTACAAATTACCACTAATGACTTTAAAACCCAAAAATATAAGAATATATATTATTTCTAATATGTATCCTTCAGCGGATGACGCTTACTTTGGAGTCTTCGTCAAAAATTTTTGTGATGGCATTGAAAATAGCCATCAAATAGAAATCGTTGCAAAGTCAGTAATCAAAGGGCAAGGGAAATCATTCCGTGAAAAATTGCAAAAATACTTCCTCTTTTATACCAGCATTATCTACAATGGTTTTTCTAAAGACTTCGACATTATATATGTCCATAACGTTTCTCATACTATTTTGCCGTTATACATAGTTTTACTCAGAAAAATTATAAAACAATTTATATTAATTTTAAATCCTCATGGTGAGGACATGATTATTACACATAAACTTGACGGTGTCTTATTGAACCTGTCGTTACCCCTGATAAGATCTGCGGACCAAATTGTGTCACCAAGTCATTATTTTAAACAAAAAATTGTAGATCTCCACCAAATAAATCCAAAAAATATATTTGTATCGGCATCAGGGGGAGTAAACCTTGAAATTTTCAAACCGATTAACCCCATCACTCCTAAGGCTAGCGATGCTAAGAAAATAGGTTACGTATCTAGGATGGAAGCTGAAAAGGGTTGGGATGTACTATTACATGCAGTTCATCAACTAATTCAAAATAATGAATTCAAAGCATTAGAAGTATTCTTTATAGGAAAAGGAGATAGTACACCGGATTTTCAAAATCTTGTAGACCGTTTACAATTAAATAATCATATAAAATACTTGGGATTCAAACCACAATCAGAGCTGCCAGAATTTTTAAACACATTAGATGCATTTATTTTCCCCACAAAAATGTATGAGAGTTTGGGATTGGTAGGATTAGAAGCAATGGCTTGTGGGATACCTGTAATTGGTTCAAATAGAGGGGGACTAACTGATTACATTAAAGATGGGTATAACGGCTTTTTATTCAAATGCGATGATCCAACTGATCTATCTGAGAAAATAATTACGTATTACCATTTGAACACGAAGGATATTACAGAAATGAAAAACAATGCATTACGTACAGCCGCTGAATATTCTAGGAAAAGTATATCTGATGGTATGATCAAAAATTTAGAAGAAATGATAAAAAAGTAAACAATCTATCTAAAGCTGTGTTGATAGTATTAGCCTATAAAAATATTAATGATATCTTTGTGCTTAAATTTTCAAGGAAATACTGCTTATTACGTCATACTATTGTAGAGTTTACGGCTGAAATGATTGAAATAAAATATTGATAATGCTAAAAAGAGAAGAATTTTTAGGTTTTAATTTCTGTGTATCAAACGACATAAAAGATACCGCTCAGGAGATAATGAACTCAATACCAACTAATTCCCTAAACGATATTCCAATTATATTAACCCTAAATGTTGATTACGTTGTTAAACTTAATCGACCTGAGAATAAAGATTTGATTGATAGACTGCGCAAGTCAAAATTTATCTTTGCTGACGGTCAGCCTATTGTATGGGCAAGTAAATTTTATAAGAAAAATATCAAACACAGGATAACTGGTAGTGATCTTTTTCCAGAAATGTACGAAATCGCTAAGGAACAAAATATACAAATATTATTAATTTCTCCCGGAAAAGATACAAGCGACTATTATCGTAAAGATTATCCATCAGCTTGTATATATGAATTACCATTTGTAGACCGAAACGATACTAGTGCATTCGACACTATAATTAAGCATTGTGTTGACTTAATTATGCAAAATCAGATAAGAGCAGTATTTATAGGTGTAAGTTTTCCTAAGCAGGACAAAATTGCATTGGGTATATACGATGCTTTAACTATGAAAAAATATACAAAAATACCGCTTCTCGGATTGCTTGGTGCTAGCCTTGAGTTTACAGCTGGTGTTAAGAAGAGAGCACCAGCCATTTATCAAGAATTAGGAATGGAATGGTTTTATAGGTTCATAAAAGAACCGAGAAGGCTTTTTAGTAGATATTTCATTGAAAGTTTTAAATTCCTTTCAATATTAAACTCTTTTGAACATCACCCATTACAAGCCGAAGACACACTGGCAGATCAATTGCCCAAACCACTTCCACGTATCGTAACACCCTATATTCGTCCTACCCAGCCAGCACCAGTTCATGAGAAGAATGTATTACCTTATATAGAGAAATAAGTGCTGCGCGTAGTACACAAATAAAACATTCTCTATTATTGGTATACGGCCAAAGTCTTTTTTACTTACAGTATTATTTTAAAATTATGCTAATGATCAAATATCAACTGAATGATATTGGCTCCCTAGGTTTATTTTGTTTAGACTATTATTATTAATATACCAACCACTATACATTAATGTCAGAACTAATCAACCTATTTTCTACGGCATATATATAAAACAGTGCAATATTAAAGTATAGAGCGTTGACTGCGCTTGCAAAAAAATGACCTGCTAAGAATGCTATCAAAAAATATGATATGCAAAAAAACAGCCTGAAACTTTTAAATGAAATACCTTTAAAGAAAGTGTTAAAATACAAGGCCATAAGTAATATAAAACCAACTACACCCAGGAATAAAAACCCATCTAGGAAATCCATTTCGATATAATACTTTAATTGATCCGTCCCACCAAACAGGTAATTTAAAGGTCCCCACAAATCGAGGTTTGCAATAAATTTGGTCATAACAAAACCACTCCGACCAGAGGTTATAGTATACAATAATCCTTCTTTATCATACGTATAAATAAAAGCTTCATAAAGAAAGCTAAACTTGTCGCTGAATAAAATTGGTATAGCAGCAATACCACTTAGAACTAGTACGCCAACAGTCACAACTTTCTGGATAATATTGGCTTTAACCAAAATGTGATAGGTAAGTAGCAAAAATATAAATAAGTACATTGCCTTTGCCCCCATCAATAGGGAAGCAAAAATACATATCCACAGTGACCAAACTCCCTTTTTTGTATTAATATATTTAAAATATAAGAAAGATATACCGATGAGATAGAACAAAGTTGCCTCATTTATTGATCCTAATAAGCCATCATAGCCATATCTCCAATCTATTGCAAAGTAGGACTTAAATAATGTAATTTGGAAAATTACCCCAACGAAAATCAGCAATGAATTTATTACAAATATGGCTTGTAATATATTAGCAACATGCATAAGTACTCGCTGATCATTTAAAATATCCTTTATGCCATAGTAAATAAGGAATAAGAATATATATTTATTAAACACTGTAATATGATATACAGGGCTGTAGTCTAAATCGTGATAACCCAATAAGAAGATTAACTGGCCTAGTAAAAACGAAACAAACAGTGCAAACAGGATTACAATGCCTTTACCACGTTCTCTGTCGTAGAATCTGTAAATAAGAAACAAAAAAATCAATTCATAAAAAAATCGCAGATATATTGAGGCGCTAAACGAATCACTAAAATCACCCTCGTGGGCAAATGACTGACGCAACTGGAAATATTTATTTATTCCATCCGCCAAATAGAATAATATTAAAGCCGATGAAATAATAAAATTTACAGTCTGATTAGATTTTTTTATATCGATCATAACTAAGAAATAATACAAAGAATTCTATTCCTCGTGCATGTGTTAAACAACAAAATACTTCTTATACTTTTCTTTGTGATCTTCAATATAGCTTAATAATTTTATATCGTTATTAACTTCTAGTTCTTGGTCAGGAAAGATCGATATACCTTTTGCTAAACATTCTTTAATATAATCTATATTGTTGTATACCGCATGCTCGTTGTGTGTGTATGCAGCAATCTTTTCGCTAATGTAGTTCTCATCGCCCAACCACGAATGATGAAAGCCAGCGATTTCAGGAATGCAGTATACAGTATCCATTAATTGAAATTTTTCGCCCGCTTTTCTTAAAGTATCATAATCACAATTCCAATCTTCCCTGAACTTCTTCCCGGTAATTACAAACGTTCTATAGCTATAGTCCTTTGGGCCACCCCATTTTTTACTAAAAAGATTTAGATAAAATGAAGTGAAATGCAGCTTTACGGTAACGATTCCTCGTTCCTTAACTTCTTTTAAAATCTGCTGAGAAAATCTCGAATCGATTATTTCGTCAATGTCAGATAGAACAAGTATATCATCATCTTGAAAGTCTGGCACGAAATATTTCCGTTGCATACCTTCATTGTACCAAGACGCATTTCTAAATATTTTATTATGCCAATCGGGTTTATTCTTTATTTTAACATGTGGAATATACTTTCGAGGCGGCAAGAATATTTTATCGACATTGAGCTTATGATAAAATACCTTATCCATTGACTCATGTTCAAAATAAAAAGGTTTCTTTTTAAATTGATGGGTCATATTACACTCCGTGATATGTATTTCATTCACCCATTTGGAAGACTCCTGAATATGTACTTCGCTAATTAAATTTTCTTTGAAAAATGGGCAACACTCAATAATTCTCATCTACCTCTTTGTTTTTAATGATTAAAAATGCCTGCAAATATGCAGCTAATGTAAGAATAAAAAATACAACGGCTGATAGAAGAGCAACGCCAACTATGCCACTTATACTGCTTGTATATTTACCAACGTAGACATATGTTAACGCAAATATACCAGTCATTCCGGTAATCAAATTAATTTTTCCAACGGCGCTCAAAAATGCAACGCCCATTGAGTATAAGACATAAAATAATGCCCAAAGACCTAAATACAAAAATAATAGGTGATTGCTTACGTAACTACTACCTGCCAGCAACTTAAGAAAAACATTCCCGTAAAAAATAAATATTACAATAGAAATCGAAAATATAAGAGATGTAATTTGTATAGTTCTAGTTAATGCTTTTTTACACCAGCTCCAATCCTTCCTGTGAATTGCGTCTGCATAACCTGCCCACACAGGGTTATAAAAACTCAAATATATGGTAATGATAAATGTATAAAGCTTTTGAACTAAATTCAATTCTGCACCGTTGGCTAAGCTTAAATTGGCTGTTACAATTAATGTGGTAGCATTATAAATAAAAGCACCAGATATCTGTAAAACCGCAAAAGAAATGCTTTGGACAAGTAGGCCTTTCACCCTACTAAATATGATCCTAAAATTGAAACTAAAAATGTTCCACTTTCTTTTAATAACAAAGTATACTGATCCAATTGCGTTAATTACGAAAGTAATTAAGAAAAAAACAATTGCAGTAACGGTGATATTAGCATTGCTAAATGCCAATAAACTAACCAAAATCAAACCAATAATACCTATTGCAATATTTTGTATACCGACCCAGACTGATTCTTGGTAAGCAAAAAACATGGAAGCTCCGATCCCAAATGGAATGCCAAATAGGAAAATTGTCTGAACTCCAAGCAAAATATTAACTCCTTGCTTTTGAAGCGCAATATTATCAGTCTTAAATACCTCTCGATATGATATATGGTCTTTAAATAAAAACAATATAAACGCTATTATAAACGCAACCCCTATAAAAAAATATAACACAGATAAAAAATACTCTTTAGCCTCTGCATCTCCCTCTTGCCCTTTAGCTCTTAGTTCAGCTAACTTATTTCTTAATGCATTTCCAATACCAAAATCAGAGGTAGCCATAACTGCTGTTGCAGAAGTAATTGCTACCCAAATACCAAATTCGTCTTTCGAATATATTCGAGCCAATATAGCTATCAGTCCAACTCTTGTGAGGGTACTAATCATAGTGCTAGCAGCCATTACTCCAGAACCTAGTACAAGTTTGCGAGTTCGGTCACCCAATCTAGCTGATAAGGCCGAAACGAGTTGTTTAAGATTATATCGAGATGCCATTATTCTGCCTTAGATGTTAATGAAGTTTCAGAAGTCAATATTAAATGCAGTATATTTTCAGAAAATGCCTCATCTGTAAATTTTTTATAATCCGAGCTATTTAAAAACTGTTGACCCGCATCACGCAATGCTACAATTTGATCCTCAGTCAAACTTCTGATATACGCATTGACATCGTCAAAGGATGAGAATTTCCGCATATCAATAAATGCATTTACCGGAACATAATCACTGATATCTGGTGCTCCAAGATAAATTGGAATAGAGCCTGCAAGAAAGCAATCAAAAATTTTTTCAGTAATGTAACCCGGAAACTTGAAATTTTCAAAGCAAACTGAAAATTTCATTCTGCCAAGAGTTTCCATCTTGCTAACGATTTCGACAGCGCCAATTTTTTGTATTTTATCAAATAAGCTCTTACTTAGCGTATTCATATTGTTCCAGCCTCTACCATAAAGGGAAAAGTCTCGGAAAGTACTAAAGTATTCAATCGCTTGTAAACGCATTTCGTATAAATCTATATACCCTACTTTATCCAATTTTTGATAATACTTTTTCCAAATAAAACCCTTAATTAACTGCTCAGCCTTGGTTGGTAAGAAAGCGAATCTCTTATTAAAAATTTGCTTATTGCTTGCAATCATTCCTATAAATATATCTTTATGCACCGGGCTGATTGGTAAACTAATCGTACTATTAGGCCAGAAAAGATTTATATTGGTTGGCAAACTGCCAAAGAAGTTAAATGAACCAGGAAATAAATATGCGTTTCGAAAATTATATTTTTCCGCATAGCTGTTATAAAAAGTTTTAGAAATGTTCGGGGATTCCTGACTAAAAACAAGAAAAGGAATAGCGCCTCTTTTTATTAGTTGACCAGTATACTCAGTAAACATTTCGCTAATTAGGAGCGCCCCCCTGATATCTTGTTTAGTATTTATATCCGCTGACAAGTACAATTCGTGATTTAGGGTTGCGAGCATTTCGTGGAGAATATTTACCCACGACGAGCCAGGAAGCCTATTCATATCTTCAATAGTTAACGGTAATTGGAGCATATGTTGGTATTGTAAGTCTAATATAATTTTCACCAGTTGCTGTTTAAAGTTGTGTAATGCTTTATTTAAAGCGTGAAAGAATTGTCAAAAGAGATAATTTAATGTAGGCCGAATAATCTTTCTCAGCTAACAAAATCAGCGATCTTTTCCGAAGCAGAGCTCTAACTCTAAGAAGTTTTGAAGATCTGTTCTCAAGGTAAATGTTGTTCAGTCTAAATTTTTTTAAATCTCTCCTGCTTTTTTCGATTCCGGCCTTCTCTGAAATATATTTAATAAGTTTAAGCCTCGCTTTAAAATCATTGGTAAAACTATCCTGGCCCTTATGGATAAAATAATTCATTAATGGCATAGCTATTAGTAGAATATTACCTAATGCTGCCACATCAATAAGAAAAGCAACGTCACTGAATTTACCACCTTTTCCACTATCAAATCGTAAATTCAGAGCTACAGCTGCACTGAATATGTACGATGGAAAAGGAACGATCTGATTAGGCACCAAATATCTTCCAGCCATATCCCTGGGCCCTTTAACGAGTTGATTTTCCTTATGATCTCTTAAAAACCAGGTTTTACCTATCTTATCGTTCTTTATAGTGTGGGCATTACATCCCACCGCTACTAAAGATTGATCATTTTTAAACGCTTCATGAATACTCTTTAACATACCCTCATTCATTGTATCGTCGTCGTGGAAAATCATGAAGTAATCCGCCGAAACATCACTCAAAATCATGTTCAAGTGAGTAATTACATCTACGGACAAATTGCGTTTAATATAGCGAACCAATTTTGCGTATTTTTCACTGATGATCTTTGAGGTTAGATCATTGGTTGAGTTATCCGATACCAGCAGTTCATAGTCCCACCCCTTTTGAGTTAGGATGGAATCTATGGTTTTACATATTAGGTCTGGCCGGTTATATGTTGCAATAAAAATCTGAAGGGTCGCCATGTGCTTGTTCAACTAGCTGATGTATGACTTAATCACGTCAAGCATATAATCGTAGTGACTTTCGTTCAATCCAGGCCACACACCTAGCCAAAAAGATTGATTCATAATTGTATCTGTGTTTTTTAGATCTCCAATTACACGGTGCTGAATGTTTGCATAAGCAGGCTGACGCAAAAGATTGCCGCCAAACAGTAGCCTTGTACCAATTTTTTTCTCCTCAAGATGTTGAACTAACATGTGGCGGTCATTTGAATCGCCTTCTCTCAAGGTTAGTAGAAAACCAAACCACGAAGGATTTGAGTTAACAGTGGCTTCAGGTAAAATAAAAATTTCTTCCAATTCTTTCATCCGTGAATAAAGTGCTGCATAATTTTCCCGCCGACGTTGAACAAAGTGATCTAGTTTTTTTAATTGCGATACACCAAAAGCAGCCTGCATGTCCGTAACCTTCAAATTAAATCCAATATGTGAATAGGTATATTTATGATCATAACCATATGGCAAAGAACCGATTTGCTGGCTGAACCGGCAACCGCATGTATTATCTTTTCCTGGTTCACAGTAACAATCCCTACCCCAATCCCTAAAACTTTCCGCTAACTTTGCTAATTCAGGGTTATTAATTAACACCGCTCCACCTTCGCCCATTGTAATGTGATGTGCAGGATAAAATGAGAATGTAGAGATATCTCCGAATGTGCCTGTTTTTTTATCTCTATAAGTTGCGCCTAGCGAATCACAATCATCTTCCACAACCCAAAGATTGTATTTCTTTGCTACACGCATCACTTCATCTAAGTCGAATGGATTACCTAAGGAATGTGCCACCATTATAGCTTTTGTTTTAGAAGAAACTGCTTTCTCAATATCTTCAGATAAGATATTGTGAGTAGCAATGTCTACATCAACAAATACAGGAATTGCTCCAAATTGGATAAGTGGATTAATTGTCGTAGGAAATCCAGCTGCCACGGTGATAACTTCATCACCGGGTTTTATTGCCCTGTCGCCAAGTTTAGGGGATGTCAACGCATAAAATGCAACTAAATTGGCAGAAGAACCCGAATTCACTAACAAGGCTTTAGTAGCACCAAAATATTTTGCAAATTCGTATTCAAATTCATTTGCGAATCTTCCAGTAGTTAACCACCCGTCAAGAGTAGCATCCACACCAAGTAAAATATCTTCTTCATCTAATACTTTACCTGTTACAGGAATGTAATTTTGTCCTGGAACAATGATCTGCTTAGTTTTTTGTCTCGCAATTTCCCGCAAGGCTGTTTCCAAATCTGAGTTGGCGATGTTTTTAAACATAACTATAATATGATAATGGTTATTGTATATTTGAAATATAAGACCCGTCTTAGGTGCCTTCCATTTCTATTGGTGAGGCAAATGGCTCCATTTCCGTAATTGGTTTGCCAAATGCAATCTTTGGATAAGTATTTGTATGGGGGTCAATCATTACTTGAAGTAGCTGAGGCTCAAATTCGTTGTCTTTGTTCCAAAGCCATGCACAAGCTTCTTGCACTTCTTCCTCTCCGTTTATCGTCCTGGCGGCAATACCATATGCTATCGACACCTTGGTAAAATCTGGTGCATCATATCCCCAATAGGTTGACTGGTATCTGGATTCAAAATAACTGTCCTGAAATTGCCTTATCATACCCAATGTTCTGTTATTTAACACTATGATTTTTATTGGCAACTTATTTCTTAAAATCGTTTGCAACTCTTGAATATTGATCTGCATACAACCATCTCCAATAATAACGACAACCGGTTTTTTATCTAAAGCAATACATGCTCCTATTCCTGCAGGAAGTGAAAATCCCATAGCCCCCATTCCACCTGAGGTGAGGAATGATTGGCCTTTACTTAATTCAAGAGATTGAGCGGCCCACATTTGATGACTTCCTACATCTGCAAGGTACACGTGTGCATTTTTTCCGGCCTGTGATAGAGAATGCATAAACCTGTTAGGATTGATTCCCTGAGGAGTTAATTCATTAACATCAGGCCAAAACTCCTTCAATTCGTTGATACGATTTATCCAATCTGCTTTTGTTTCATATTCAGTAGCATCCGTTTCCAATAGGAATTGTTCAAAGAAGTCTTTAAGGTCAGCCTCCACGGGAATACATCCTTTAACCCGGTTATTAATTTCAGCAGATTCGCAATCAATATGATATATTTTACGGTTCTCTATAAATTTAGTATCAGCACCAGTTTGTCTTATATCCAATCTGCTTCCTAATACTATCAATAAATCACACTCACCAAAGGCTATATTAGCCCACCTGTTTCCATAACTACCTATAAACCCTACTCTTAATGGGTCTTCAAATGTAATAGTATCTAACCCTAGTAAAGTAGTAATGACAGGAACCTTAGTAGTGGCTACAAATTCATCAAAAAGAGACTGGCATTTCCCAGCCTTTATACCTCTTCCGGATAATATTAAAGGTTGTTTCGAATTATGAATTGCATTGATCAGATCACTGTATACTTCATTCTGAATTTTCTCTTCGGCGGGTATTAAAAGTTCTTCATTCTTTGGTTCGATTTGAATACGTTGTACATCCATTGGTATATCAATCAAAACAGGGCCAGGTCTACCTTCACAGGCAATACGGAATGCATCTTCGAAAATACTTTCAAGTTGTTCTGGATCATTGACAAGAAAACAGGCTTTCGTTATTGGTGTGGCCATAGAAACTATATCTGTTTCCTGAAACCCAAGTTGCCGAATTGATCTTTCCCCTTTCTGCTCATGCCTATTTACTTGACCAGTGATAAAAATTGCTGGGGTGGAATCAAAATAACAACTACCAATACCGGTTAGTAAGTTAGTAGCTCCGGGCCCGCTTGTTGCCAAAGCCACTCCCGGCAAGCCTGTTATTCTTCCATAACCTTCTGCAGCAAAGGCAGCGGCCTGCTCATGATGCATAGTAATAATTTTTATATCAGTATTCTGGTGAAGAGAATCTAAAATATGGGTAATCATTCCACCTGACAACTCAAAAACACTTTTGATTCCCTTCTTTTGTAAAAAATTAGCTATAAAATCTGAAGCCTTCATTTTGATTTATAATAATTAATTGTATTGCGCAAAGCTACATTAAAATCAGTAAAGTCGATCTTTCCGATTTGGGATGCCAATTTTGATATGTCGCCCTCAATGTGCATTGATTGATTTTCTCTATATGGCAACGCGCCAAAATTCAATATAAATTCAGGGTTGATTGTGTTTCTAATTTCTTCGATCAGTGAGCGCAACTCATGTGTTTTGTTAGAAGAAACGTTATAAATTCCAGATGATACGGATGTAAACAATAATCGATATACTATGTTTGAAAAATCTTTAACATACATATATGCATATTTTTGCTTTCCCTCAGTAAAATCCATTTCTTTGCCACTTTGCATTTTGTCAATCATAGACGGAATTAGCCAGTTTTTATCTTCTTTTTCGCCAAATAGAGAAAACAGCCTTAGCCACACCCAGTTAATATTATATAAATCGCTAAATGATTTGCATAGCTCTAAACATGCAATTTTATTTGCAGCATAGGCATTTTTAGGAAAAGACATCTTATCCTCTGAAATTAAGCCGTCTATATTCCCATACTCAGCTTGCGACCCCAAAAAAATAAATTTGTCCAACTTCAACTGCCTTCCGATCTCCAAAAGGTTAACGAAGAACTCAATATTTTTTACCTGCGTTAGCCAATTATCTCTTTCTTTTGCCTCGACTCCAATCCAAGCTCCATGAATAATTGCAGTAGGGGCCTTTTCCAGCAGCAAAGTCTTCCATTCTCCATTATCATCTATATCTATCCAATCAATTTGATGGAAAAATTCGCTACATCGCCAGGTGTCTGAAGTCTTTCTTTTTAGCCCAACAATTTCAATATTCTTTTCAGCCAGCAATTGCGCGATGTTGGATCCAAGGAAACCGGTGATTCCTGTAATGAGAACTTTAGGCATTCAAATAAGTTAAAATCTGCTGCTCCGTGAAATATATATTATTTGATTTATCAAGACCAAAGTTTTTGTACCAATCAATTGTCATTTTGACTGCAGTAGCGGCATTCATTTTAGGTCTCCAATTAAGTTCTTTAATCGCTTTGCTAATATCAAGAGTCAGCAAACCAGCTTCATGGGGCTGTCCATCTAAATGTTCGATTTTGTACGAGCCCCCCCCCCAACTTTCAATTGCCAGATTCAACATACCTTCTACAGGCAAAGCATCTGTACCATAAGGACCAAAATTATACGCCGCACCAAACTTTGCTGCATTTACCTCCAAATAGCTACCTAAAAGTAAATATGCTGCACAAGGCTCTAATACATGCTGCCATGGTCGCACAGAATGAGGGTTTCTTATTGTCACCTCCTCTTCAGACATAAAAGCCCTAACAATATCCGGTATCAACCTGTCTTTCGACCAATCGCCTCCACCTATTACATTACCAGCTCGGCCAACAGCAATACCTTTTTTATGGCTATCATAAGTGGATATATTGAAAAAAGAATTTCGATACGAGTTTATAATTAGTTCTGCACACGCTTTACTTGCACTGTAAGGATCGTAGCCACCGAGCCTGTCATTTTCACGATATGGGTATTCCCATTCGCAATTATGATAGACTTTATCAGTAGTAATTAAAACTACAGTACATTTATCGCCAAGCAAACGAACGGCATCTAACAAATTAGCTGTACCGATTGCATTCACTTCAAAGGTTTCGGCAGGTATTGCATAGGATAATCGCACTAGTGGTTGCGCGGCTAAATGAAAAATAAAATCAGGCTGAAAATCAACAACTGCTTTAGATAAAGTTTCCCTGTCCCTGAGATCTGAAATTACTGAATCACAGATCTTATTCCCTCCAATCAAATTAAAAAGATCGTCTTGGGTTTGTGGCTCTAATGCATATCCTTTTACTTCAGCTCCAAGTAAATGAAGCATTTTCAAAAGCCATGCCCCTTTAAATCCAGTATGTCCAGTAAGAAATACTTTTTTCCCGCTATAAGTTCGTTTTAATATTTCTATCATCATTACCAGGTTTTCCAAGGAGATCTTCCTGTATCCCACATGTCATTCAGATCATGCTTATCTTTTAAGGTATCCATAGGGCGCCAGAATCCACGGTGTTTAAACGCGCGCATTTCATGATCTAATGCAATATTCTGCATTGGATCCTGTTCCCATACAGTAGCATCCCCTTGATTTATATAATCGAAAACGCCGGGTTCACAAACCATATATCCTCCATTGATCCAGGCACCATCACCTTTAGGTTTTTCCAAAAAAGAAAGAACTTCATTGTTCTCAGAAAGATCCAGAGCACCAAATCTTCCTGAAGGCTGCACTGACGTAACTGTACAAAGTTTTCCATGTTCCTTATGATACTCAACTAGTTCTTTAATGTTGATGTCCGCCACCCCATCACCATAAGTTAACATGAATGTTTCGTCTTTGACATATTGTTGGATCCTTTTAATACGTCCACCTGTCATAGATTCGTCTCCAGTATGCACAAGGGTAATTTTCCAAGATTCAGCATTCGACTCATGAACCTCGATGGAATTGTTTTTTAAGTCAATCGTAACGTCAGACTTATGAAGGAAATAATTTGCAAAATATTCTTTTACTATGTAACCCTTGTACCCAAGACAAACCACAAAGTCGTTGAAACCATATGATGAGTAAATTTTCATGATATGCCATAAAATAGGCATACCCCCAATTTCGACCATAGGCTTTGGTTTTACGCCCGTTTCTTCAGATAAACGTGTTCCTAAACCACCTGCAAGCAATACTACTTTCATTTTTTATAATTTTATATTTCTATATATACGTCTTTACTCACCGGATGAGTGCAGCACAACAAATACTCATTCTCTTCAATATCATTTCTTTCCTTCTGCAGACCAATCATTCTGCTATTTCCTTCAATAAGCCGCCCCTTGCAAGTACTACAATTTCCAGTCTGGCATGAATATGGTAGTTCAATATCTGCGTTTAAGGCTGCTTCTAAAATGCTTTTACCCTTCGTTACTTCTATTATTTGGACCAAGCCATTAAATTTTATTTTTACACTTTGGGTGTTAATATCTTCAAAGTCAGCAGGATTTTTAATAAGTTCAAAATCCTCCGAAAAAATATTGTCAGCTTCTATGTTTTTGTGATTTAATGCGATTTTAACAGATTCCTTCAATCCGGCCGGGCCGCAAATGTAATGAGCACTCTCATTTAGCAATTGATCTCCTTCTAAAATGTTAGCAGCACTATGTTGATCTATCCGCCCTTGTACGAGGTACGGTAAATTTTTATCGATGATCAAGCGCGTATAAAAATGTTTGAGAACTAATCTATTTCCGTATGTCCGTTTGAGCTTTGCCAATTGGTCCAAAAAGATAGTACTCTCATGATTTCTGTTGCCGTAAATGAGATGAACTACGCTATCATCGTTCAGACCAAGCGCGAATTTGGCAATTGAAAATAAAGGGGTGATTCCACTTCCGACACCCCAGAGATAAATTGATCGATATGTTTTATCAGCATGGTAGACAAAATCTCCCATCGGAGCCATTGTTTCGATACTATCACCCTCTTTTACCACGTCATTGATATGGTTAGAAACAATCCCACCAGGCACCCTTTTTACAGTTATCTCTAGAAACTCATCAATACCAGGACATGAGGAAAAAGAATACGGACGAATATACCTTCTTCCATTAATTCTGAATATGAGCGTTAGGTACTGGCCTGCTATATATTTAATTTTTTTTAATCCGGGCTGTTTAAAACAAAGAGTAATAGTATCCTCCGTCTCCCGCCTGACTATAGCAACTTTCAGTGTGTAGTTCATAACCTATCTCAATTAAATCCTAGGATTTTTTGAATTTGCTTACCAATTCTGCAAAAAACCCCTTTTCAAGCTCTTGTCCATAAGAACCATATCCATATCCATAACTGAAATTCTTAGATTTTATATCATTAACGATAATTGCAAGATTTCTCATCTTGTTATTTTTGAAGAGGTCATTAACAATTTGAATATGGCTCTTTAATGTAACGCCCTCACGCATCATATAGATAGAGACGTCCGCTTTATCCGCAAGAAGTTGCGCGTCAGTAATTACTCCTACTGGTGGTGCGTCCATAATAATATAGTCGAATCTGCTCTTCAAATCTTCAAGCAAAACATTTGTACGTTCACTCATAAGAGTTTCTGCGGGATTCGGAGGAATAGGGCCAGAACTGATAAGAAATAGGTTCGGATTAATTTCCAGCGGTTTTATAATATCTGAAGTTGTCAACTTCTGATCGATCGTAAAATTTGAAAAACCTTTATTGTTCTCGACGTTTAGTTTCACTGATAGTCCCGGTTTTCTAAGGTCCATTTCCATCAGAATTACCTTTTTACCTGTTAAGGCAAGGATATTACCCAAGTTTATAGCTGTAAAGGATTTTCCTTCCCCAGAAACGCTCGAAGTAAATAAAATTACCTTCTGTTCAGATGTCCTTAAAAAGAAACTCAAATTAGTTCTCAAAGCTCTAAATTGTTCAGCAATTGCAGATCTTCCGCTACTTGCTACAACCATATTATCATTAGTTCCATTGTGACTAATTTCTCCAATAATGGGAACGTCTGTATTATGTGAAATATCTTCCTTAGTGCTTATTTTATTATTTAGAAGTTCCCTAATAAAAATGGTGGCTAATGGAACAATTAGTCCTGCCAATAATGCAAGCGCTAAAACAATAGATTTTTTAGGACTTATTGGTTTATAGGCTGCCTTTGGCGGGTCGATAGTTTTAGCCACAGCTACATTTGAAGTCTTGGAAATAGCTGTTTCCTCAGCCTTTTCCATCAGAAATATATAAAGCTGCTCTTTGATTTTCTGCTGTCTAGCTAATATCAAATAGTTTTTTTCTATTTCTGGAACCTCTTGTATTTTGCTATCGACTTTGCTGATTTGCCTTTTTAGTTTATCTCTAGTCACAAGATAAGTATTCTTGGTATTAGAAAGGTTTCCAAGTATATCCGCGCGGAGGTTTGAGATTTGTTTGTCTATGTTCTGAACAAAAGGGCTTTGTTCTGTTTCGCTCAGTAACTGTTTATCTCTTTCGATCAACAATGAATTGTAACGATCCATAGCATTACTGAACACCATGTCATTGGGCATCAGAGAACTTGGTAGTATCCTCTTATTTGTATTTTCATCTTTAAGATAGCCTTCTAATTCATTTAATACAGTAATTTGTATCTCCGCCTTGGCCAGATCATTTAAATACTGACCCGAATTTTCTACAATTAATTTGCTTTGCGCAGACATATCCGCCAACTGATTCTTTTGACGGAAATTTTGAATATTTCCCTCCAGCCCGCCAAGCTCACCACCAATATAAGAAAGTCGATTTTGTATAAATTTTATGGTGCTATCTGCTACCTGGTTCCTGTCTTCAATATTTGTGTTGATATACTGATGAATTAAATTATTGAGAATCTCCTCTCCTTTTTTGGTAACCGGGTAAGTGATGCTCAAATCAATTACTGTAACCTGTTTATTTGTCAAACCGACGAGAAGGCTACTCATCATTTGAGATACTTTCTGATCAATTGAAGTTACTAAAACATTATATTCACCCCCAGACATGGATTCATTCGGCAAAGGTTCTAGCGAAACTTCTCCCACTCCATTGATAGAAAAAGCTTCTCCCCATTTTACACTTTTTTGAACATCTTTATACGAGACGTTAAGTGTATTGCCTTTCATCTTCTGAACTGCAATAGAGGTCGACTTTATCGTATCAACCCCTTTTAAAATATTTAGTTTAAAAGGAGACCTATACATCTCTGTCGATTTGAATCCATCAACTCTATCATAAACAATATTCAACTGCATTTCACGCACAACCTGTTCCATGATGAAACGTGTTTTCAAAACCTCGACCTCATTATCAACCGAACTTTTGCCACCCAATAAACTGCCGAAATCAGCCATGCCGGATGCACTTGCAGCCCCAGCAAGCCCCCCACTCTCTTTATCATCATTTACAAGCAATCTTGCACTAATCTCATAGACGGGAGGGGAATAATTTATATACAAAAAGGCCAGAATAATAGTGATCGTCAAGCTAATTACAAACCACGGCCATTTTTGAATTACCTTAACGAATATTTTCTTTAAATCTATAACGTCATCTATTCCCTTAGCAGGAGCAGAAGAATTATTTGTAAATTCGGTCATTTAGCTTATCAGTGATTAATTTATATTAGAGAAAATCAGCACCAGTACAGTTGCTATAGATGTTATGGCGCCTAAGAGTTGCAGTTGAGCGGCATTATTTGCTGATACTCTTGCTTTGTTTGGCTCCACATATATCACATCATTCTGACGTAAATAATAGTACGGATTATTAAATATTTTTGATGAGTTAAGATTTAGTCTGGCATACTCTTTTTTACCATCAATATCTCTAACAATGAGGATATTATCTCTCTTACCGTAAATAGTTAAATCGCCGGCCAAACCAATTGCATCAAGTATAGAAACTTTTTCATTCGGAAGGGTATAGGCAGCAGGCGCATTGACCTCACCTAACACTGTAACCTTAAAGTTCGCAAATCTAATTTGTACATTCGGATCTTTGTAAAATGCACTAGCCTTCTCTCTTATTAACTCTTTAGCCTGATATGTAGTCAAACCAGCGAGTTTTATTTTCCCGATTAATGATAACTCAACATCACCATTTCTATCCACCAGAAATCCATTAGTAGCCTGCGCATTCAAAGATGTATTGGCTCCACCGCCAATTGTAGGTGTACTAATTGTCTGATTTATCACTGCAGAGGTTGCTGGATTGAGAGTAAAAATAGTAATAGACAGGATGTCATCTGGTTGAATAAGCGGTTCAGAAAATTTTATAGCGCTATCTAACTTTGCACTTTCAATCAATTGAATATCCTGAAAATACGGAATCCTTTTGCTGGTTACACATCCAGAAAAGATGACCAGCACAGAAAGAATAAAAATCGGACAAAATAGGTTATAAAAATTCTTTTTTTTCATGTTAGTTGTTGCGCAATCTTTATGCAGCTCCGTATAGTTGGAACTTGCAAATCACAAAGATACTTTATATAATTACTAATTCTTAATAATCGTCAAATGAAAATTTCCTTGTTTAAGAAAGGATAACTTCCAATTAAATTGTATAATACACCATTTTGAATATTACTCTTCAACAGTGCCATATGTTTATCGTGATGCAAATCAGATCCAGCCAAATCATACATATTTTTTTGAAGAAGATATTTAGAGGCATTCCTAACTTCAGGTCCATAATATCCAACAATAGAAAGTAAATTCATCTGAAATAGACAGCCCATCTCATGGAGACGAGTATATCGTTGAAGATTATTATGATAAAAATTATATCTTTCTGGATGAGCTAAAACTAATTTATAACCCTTTATCTGAAGATCAAATATAACATCCTCAATATTTGGCGTTTCAGACAAATACGACATTTCAATAAGGAGGTGGTTATTAGGAAGGCATAAAAGTGAATCGCCTGCGGCAAAATCATAATCCAGCATATATTCTGCTGCTGCACCTATTTGTATTCTGATGTCCTCATTATCTAGTTCAGCTTTTACATTTTCTAACACAGGAAGAATAGTATCCTGCGTATTTGGATATAATTCTTTAAAAATATGAGGCGTAAAAATTAACCTTTCGAAACCTAATTCTGTCATTTGCCTAATATAAGACAATGACTGTCCCATATTCTTAGCCCCATCATCTATACCAGGTAAAATGTGAGAATGAATATCAACACCCAACCATGATATGTCGGTAACAAGATTTCGCTTCTTAAAAAAACTAAACATTTCTTGTCATTTATAATTTATAAAGAATTCCTACTTTAAAATGTAAGTTATTTACGTCCTTTTTATCCCAATCCCAATAGTCAGGGCCTTGATCCCACTCATAATGGTAATTAAGAGACCTAATATAGGTTAATTGTGAATTCACTATAAACTTCTTGTAGGTCCAGGCAAAATTTCCAGCAACAGATAGGTCAATCCAATGCCTGTTAATATATTGATTTTTATCGGCTGACGCATAGGCAAAGTTATAGAAAAGGTCGTTGTTGTTCACTAGCCGTTCAAAGGTAAGACCAATCTTCCTTAATCCTTTCACCCAATTAACGTCAAGTGATTGCAAGTTGCTACCAGGACCGATCCCAGCTCCAAGAACTTGCCCATTATTGGTATAACCATCCAATACCTGGTAATGTGTATACCAGGTTTCACTCGCTCTGGTGTCTCTCGTACCAGCTTTTTCCAATTGGGTAAACTCCACACCCATTTGGATATATTCGTCGGCCCTTCTCAACGGGATTAGTTTCCTAAAACCAACGATATATGCCCTCGTATGTTCAGGCTCTACTACGCCATCTCTCAAATCATATGAATGGTCATTACGCCCAAATTGGAAATAAATTTCCGCTTTACTTTCGGGTAAGACATATCTTGTAAAGAAGGAAATGTATTGGTCTCTTTGGGCTTCATCATCTGCATTTGTCCCATCAGGCCGAGTATAGGCCGCTTTCTCAACTTTCTTGAAAATCGGAAAATAATCGCCAAAACTTGACCCCATACTCTCATGGTTAGTGATAAATGTTCTATCAAATCCCAAGAAAAAATTAGGTATCCACTTTGGTTGATAAGTCACCACAATCCCGGATAAATAACGCCAGTCTTTTGGTCTTGAATTATATTCAGGACCAATTGGCACATCAATACCAGATTGTTCTAGTTTCCCAGCAACAATTTGGGCCTCAAATGACCCTATATATGTTTTGACAGGCTTTGTAGTGTTAAGGGTAAAATGTTTAAATCCTGAAGCATTATTACTCATTAATAAAGAATTACGGACTCCTGGACCCCACCATAAGTTTTCATTAGAAAGTCCAAGCGAAACCGGACCAGCATTTAACCTGATAGAGCTTTGTCCCCAACTCACTTTGCTATATTGATTGTCGCCAAAACGATCAGGTAGATCTATCGTGTTATAATATCTTGCAATAGAGCTATTCCAATATACACCATTAGGCGCTTCGCTCAGTTTCTCAAAGCTCTTATTCTCTGACCATACATATTCTGGTCTGAGCTGAATAGACAATGGCCCTATTTCAGCAAAAATACCCGCTGAAACTTGGGTCTCATATCCTTTGGCCTGCACCATAGATCCGTCATTCATACCATAAGGATGATGGCTATTAAATTGGTTTTGCCACACAATTGGCAGTGCATATACCCTCAATTTGGTTCCCGGATCAGTATAAATTAGTTTACGAAAATCATTAACATTAAAGTTTCCGTCATTATTTAAATCAAAGTTTCTATTCGGAGACATATACATCGGTCTAATCATATATGAGCTGTTTGAACTATCCTTGCCCAGAAGTTGTTGCCTCCGGTAAGAATCTTCAACATTGTCCAAAAGGCCAACAGGTATCGTTTGGCCGAACATGTCAATGCCGATGAGTAAAAAGAGTGCAGTGAGTAAAAATCTTGTTTTCATATTTGTATATTAAAAGTCACTGTAAAGTTGTCTAAATGTACTACGTAGACCAATCGTAAATAGGCCTGTATTGGTTTGTGAAACCATATTGCTTTCTTTTCGATATATTCCTCCTAGTTCAAGTCTCAAATTGTATTTTGGATTTAAAACATAAGCAACTTTTGCTTCAGCATAATACAAGTTTGTTCCAATACCTTGTCCTATTGTATTTCCATAGTCCGAATTTCTGGTTTCGTAAGGCTTAAAAATATCGCCACCATAGTTGAGTCCTGCGGGGTCCAGACCATATCGAGCATAAAGCAATTGACCACTAAAATCAAAGCGTTTATAGGTGTAATTCAGATGCCCAAGAAACTCTCGGAAATTTGCTCCTAGTGGATGTGCGAGAGGTTGATTCATTGAAGAATAATTTGTTAATGGCTCAAAATGCGAATAGGTATAAGGCCTCACCGTGTTGAATTCGAGCAAGTAATTCAATGTATTAACCTTAAACAGATCAGAACCTTTTATACCCAATTGAAATGCCCATTTATTGGCCCAGTAGCCATTTCCAGCTACAATTTCTTTTAATGTGAATTCATCAAACATAAATTGAGAATAGATTGTGCTTTTACCTGTTATCTCATAATGGGCATTCAAACCCAAACGCATCTTGTCGGGTGACGACGTATTGGCAGATTCGATTGGCCGAAGAAATACAAATGGATGGATGTAGTTAAAGTCGAATCCACGCTTGCCTTCAACTTCCGCATCGGCCCAGGTTACAGCCTGGAAAAAGCCAATAGAGAAGCGTTTGGTCGCATTCCAGTCCAGATAATGGATAGCATTCCACTTCCCACGGTCTCCCAATCTTCTGTCATCAGTAAACTTAGGAGCACTGGGATCAAGCATATAAGCAAAGATTGTCTGATAAGTTACACTACCCAAACTTGCGCGCATTCTAAAAAAGGAATAAGGAGCGGTATTGTCACTGAGCAACAACGAACGGTAACCGTCACCTATGAAATTTTTATCATACCCAAGCGCAAGATTTATATGTTTACTTGGAGTAAATGAAATCAACGCGGTAGCATAATTATAGTCCTGCTCGGCACCACCGATTTTTTCACCACCAGCCTGTCCTGGAACTACTTTATTCTTAGCAATAAAGCTGGTGTAATAGTTTGAGAAAACACCTTGATTCTCATAGAAACTGGTATAAAAAGAAAACTCCTTACCTACATTTCCTCCAAATTGAAATCCTCTTGTGTTTAACCAAGTTCCTTTTTTATCTTTAATGTCTCTACCAATCATCAGATCAGGAAGAAAATCGGCATATACTTCATAATCCTCATCCTTCCACTCCAATAAATGTTCCTGCGTAATCTTCCTTCGCACCCAGCTTCTTTGATTAAGGGAGTCTACACCAACATTCATTAATTGATGATAACGGAATGATAAGGTAGTGTCATCGCTGTAATATCCACGGATAGAACTATGGAATTTTGCATTTACATCATAAACATTTTTATTCAGTTTTTGATAAAACTGAAAGGAATATGGTATATATTGATTTGGTGTTTGACCCTGTGCAGAAGATGAAAATATAAACAGGACGAACAAAATGGGTAGTAAACTTTTCTTCATATTACTGAATTATCATTTAAACAGATTCATTCAAATGATCTAATTCCTCAAAAATAGAGTTTTTACTCTTATATTCCTGTACGAGCTCTTTCATTTTTATGACAACCTGCCTGTCATTATTATCTTTGGCAGCATCAATTAGTGAATAGATCTGGTTGACCACTTCATTAAATTTATACTCCCTAACTTTCCCAATCATAATTTTCTCATGATGGGTAGGCATAGTATTCTCATTATCATTTAAAAGCTCTTCGAACAGCTTCTCGCCGGGCCTTAAACCCGTGTACTGAATTTTGATATCGTGATTAGGTTCTAAGCCTGCCAATCTGATCATCTTTTTTGCTAACTCAACAATTTTTACAGATTTACCCATATCAAATATGAAGATCTCTCCCCCCTTACCCATCCATCCGGCTTCAAGCACCAAGCGGCAAGCTTCTGGTATAGTCATAAAGTAACGGGTAATTTCCGGATGTGTAACAGTTACCGGACCACCTTTCTCTATTTGCTGTTTGAATCTTGGAATAACAGAACCATTAGAACCTAGTACGTTTCCGAACCTGGTAGTAATAAACTTTGTGATTGGTTTTACATTCAGGTCATTGATATAACTTAAACCATTACTGAAAATGAAATTGTCAGAGTGCAATGTTTTGTTGAGGGACTGCACATAGATTTCCGCAACACGTTTAGATGCCCCCATCACATTGGTGGGATTAACAGCCTTGTCAGTTGAAATCATTACAAACTTCCGTACCCCATATTTAACTGAAAGGTCTGCAATGATCTTAGTACCCATTACATTAACTTTTATCGCTTCAGAAGGATTATCTTCCATCAAAGGTACATGCTTGTAGGCCGCGGCATGATAAACATAATGTGGTTTGTAAGTTTCAAAAAGATGTTCCATTCTTTTTTTATCTCTCACATCACCTATAAAGGCATGAAAGTTCTTAACCTGGTGATCATCTCCCAATTCCAGATAAAGATCATGTAAGGCAGTTTCAGATTGATCGTTCAGGATAATCAAACTAGTTTCAAACTTTAATAGTTGACGTACAATTTCACTTCCAATAGATCCTGCAGCCCCCGTGATTAAAATACGTTGTTGGTTTAGTTGTTGCTGAATACCGTCGTCGTCAATCTCGATGGTTTTGCGGTTCAGCAAATCTTCGATATTGATATTTTGGATTTGAGTCGACTGTAATTTTCCGCCCATCCAAACATCGACCGGGGGTATATTGAGCACAATAACATCCTTTTCCAGACAGGCATCAACAATCTGGTTTTTTCTTTCAATGGGAATCGTATAGGAAGCGAAAATGATTTCATCTACACCATTTTCATTGATTATATCCTCTAAAGTCTTAGCATCCAGTATTTTAACACCATCAATGGTCTTACCAACCTTACGTTCATCATCATCTACGAAGGCGACGATATTTTTGTTTACCCTGGGATCATGGTCAAAAGTACGTTTAGTAGCAACACCCGCCTCTCCTGCACCATAAATGATCACCCTCATTTTATCAAGATTGAGGTTTTTTATATATAGAAAGAAATACTTAACTAAGAGTCTGTAAGTAATTAATAAAAGAAAACTCACCAAACCTCCTAAAATAATCACTGTAGGAGACACAAGATCGCGGTGCTCAAAGACATGAAAAAAACCATTTAGTACCAACATTGATCCACTACTGATTAGAATCGCGAACAATATTCTAAAAGTATCCTGAGCACTGGTATACCGAATGATTCCAGAAAAAGATTTTACATAAGTAAATACAATGGTATTAATAACCAAGCTTATCAGTAAAGCGATCAAATATGGACTATAATCAAAACCATCCAACATAAAGTTGGCCTTGATCAAATACCCAATACTTAAGGCCATAGCACAAATAGCCAAGTCAAGCAAGAAGATTATCCACCTAGGAACTATATTTATTTTAGCAAACAAAATATAAAGATTTAATCATAAGTTTTAATATAACCCCAATAACTTTTTAGTTCCCTCAAATTCAAAGCGTAGTTTAACAAAAACTATGCCCGATACCATAATTATTAATAGCATTAGCCAGGTTGACTCTATACCACTGAATATCAATAGTAAATTGATAAGAAATTGAATTGATATATAAATTGAAGAAACCAACAGCTGTGAAATTCCCTTGTTATTATACAAATATTGATAAAAGTGACTACGGTGGGCTTCCAAAACGTTTTCCTTCCGTACCATTCGGAAAACGATGGTACTAACAACATCAAGCCCGTAAACGAGTAGTAATAGTATGTAATTGAAGTTTTGAGTTTTTAAAATTAAAGATAAAATAAAGTAAACGACAATGAATCCTAAACTTACACTTCCTACATCACCAGCAAAACATACTGCCTTTTTCCTAAAATTAAACAAGTTAAATACAGCAACTGCAAGGATGATTACCAGTAAAAGATTAGAATCTGTGAAAGTAGTTACCGAGTGATTAATAAACCACAGTGTCATTAATGTCAATATGCCATAACCACCGGTAATGCCATTAATGCCGTCCATAAAATTGATCGCATTGATGGTACCAATTGAAAAGAAAAATGCAAAAATCATCAGGTACCAGGGCAATCCAAATAAACCAAGCTGGTAAAATAAAAGCGTTACGGCTATAAGGTGCATGACTAATCGAAATTTGTTGTCAACCTGTCGGATATCATCCGCAAAACTGATCATACTAATCAATATGAGTCCTGTTAAAAAATAAATTGGTGCAATATTAAAATATAATTGATAGAATAAAAAGGCAATAGGAAAAATGACGCCACCACCGCGTATTGTCACTGAAGAATGGGAACTCCTGTCATTTGGATGATCAGTGATATGAAAACGTTTGGCCAGTTGAAAGTAAACCAATTCAATAACGATGAACACAATTATCGAAAAAAGGATAAGTGAAAAAGTCATCTGCGCTTGTTATATTTTAAAATGGTTAATAACAGTTACTGGTTGCCAACCAAAATTTACTTTGGCCTTGGAATCGTCAAAAGTAAGATCATTAATCATCTTTTTATAATTTTTCTTATTCAAAGGTGATATTCTTCCAAAAATACTGCCAAATATTGCAATTAAATTAGCAAGGGGGCCGTAGATACTCGTTGGTTCTTTTTTTCCCAGCTGACCTGCAATTGATCCGGATAGTTCTGAAAAGGAAGGATGTTGCCCATCTGTCAAATGATATACCCCCCCTCTTTGTAATGCGGGAAGAATAGCTTCAGGAACCGAACAAGCCATTACCATACTTTTACGGGCTTTTCCGCCAGCGATATTAAAATAATACCCTTTTTTGATCCCATTGATCATTGACCGCAAATTACCTGGCGCATTCGTGCCGGCAATAAGTGGCAGCCTAAAAATCACGCATGGTACATTATGTATCTTGCACCATTCCTGCACCAATTTCTCAGCAGCAATTTTGCTTTTCCCATAAGGATCAGTTGCAGCCAGGGGACTATCTTCTGTTATCATAGAACCGACCTCCAATCCATACACTGCAACAGTACTGATCAATACAAATGCCCCAGGTCTCTTTTCTGGAGTTTCCAGTGCAGTCAGTAAATTTTTAGTCCCTGTTTCATTCACATCGAAGAATTCCTGCGCTTCAGCTGGTGTCCGTGGTACCACATGCGCTTTGCCCGACGCGTGTATGACCAGATCAGCTTTAGGCAAATCAGGAATATCAGTCTGCAAGTCGGCAATAATAGTTCCAGAAGTCCGACCCAGGGTATACAGCTCTTCTGCAGCAAAATAGGTGGCAATATGCCGTCCCAGAAAACCCGATGCACCTGTCAAAATAATCTTCATCGTTTAAATTGAGCTATACGTTTCAGCATTCTGTTGGGCATTAATAGAGCCGGAGCTTTTAACCCATTTAGTTTCCATGCTTTTAACACTTCTATATTACCTTTAACAATGTTTTTCCAATTCTTGTTCGTTGAACCTCCTAAACGCATCTTAACGAGTAAACGCGACAGGTAAACGCTTTTAAAATGATATTTTTTAAATATCCTTAACATCAATTCATAATCCGCCGCTAGCTTCATTTTAATATCAAATAGCCCAGACTGCTGATAAACTGCCTTTTTAAGGAACAATGTGGGATGTGGAGGAACGTGGCCGTCTTCAAAATATTCTTCATAATAAGACATAGATTTCCATGTCCTTACTACCTCATCAAGATCATCAGACTGCACGTATACCAGGTCGCCATAAACCATATCCAATGCAGGGTCATTCAGAAACTGTTGCATCACACTCTCCAGCACCTTTTCATCTGCGTAAACATCATCTGAATTTAAGATACCTACTACCTCCCCCGTTGCCAGCGAGATACCTTTGTTCATGGCGTCATAAATACCTTTATCCGCTTCCGATACAATTTTATGGATTCCATCGGCATGTTTCTCTATTAGCGCTAAAGTCTTGTCAGTAGATTTCCCGTCAATGATGATGTACTCTATATTTTTATAGGTCTGCCCCAAAACAGAATTGATGGCATCCACTATAGTACGTTCGTTATTATATACAACGGTAATTATTGATAACTTCATTAGGGCATTAATTCTTTATAAACGGATAATGTTTGCTGATAGCATTTTTCCCATGAAAATTTATCTACCTGCATAAAGCCTTTTTCCCTGATGGCAGGTAAATCTAAATGAACGGCTGCAATGGCCGACTTGAACAAATCGACATCTGCTCTTTCAAGTAAAATTCCGGCCTCGCCTGCCACCTCGGGTATGGAGGAATTTCTCAAGGCCAGAAATGGTGTTCCAGCTTTCATAGCCTCCAGCAATGGAATACCGAAGCCCTCATACTCGGAAGGATAAATTAGTGCATGGGCCATGTTATAAAGTTGATTCAGCCGGGCATTACTGATATGGTTAAAGTGCTGCCAGCGTCCTGGTATCTTCTGCATCAAATCCTGCAATTCATTTTTAAGCAAAGTACTTCCAACAATGTATAAATCCATATCAGGGATCTCGCTTAATAAACGAACTGTGAATTTGAAATTTTTGTAATGTTCCCTAGAGCCAACGTATAGGATGTATGGCCGCTGACCAGCTTCGGGCAGATATTGTTTATCCTGTTCATCAAGTGGATAAAAATCGTTTGATACACCGTTATAAATTACTTTAACACGCTCTTCAGGGATAAGCGGATGAAATTGAAGCAGATCGCTTTTGGTGTTTTCAGAAACAGTAATTATTTGTTTTGCAGCAAGCAATACTTTCTTTTTCTGCATTAAATGCAGGCTTCTACGGATTCCGCTATAGAGCTTCTCATGCACAAAGTCATGTACAGTAGTCACCTGGGTGGCTTTAGGGTTGTTCGTAATACGGTTATAACTTGAATGGAAGACAAAAGCTTCGTTTTGCTGACGTAAAGGAAGTGCCCTGAAACGCTGCAAAAGAAGTGATCTGGCTGTCCTAAAATGTAATGATTCAGCCTTTATGGTAAATGTATTGCGTACGATGTTGTGATGATTAAATTCATCAAAAGATACATCCACCTCATCCCGAAGTAACCTGATGATCAACTCGGACCAGTAGGTAGAAATACCACCTGCTTTTTGAAGGCTGAAAACGATATTATCGTAATGTACTTTCATGCTTATGAGGCTTTAATACCAGTGATTACCTTCCTCCGCAGTAGGAATAGGGTATATAAATAAATAATATTTTTAGCCGCACCCAATTTAAAAATCCGATATCTGAAAATCGTCCGGAAAAGCTGGCCAACACCAGATTGGTATGCTGCCAAAAAATCACGCAGCATATCATTATCGGCACTTTTTAAACTGCCTTTATATGTTAGATAGAATAATTGAACCGTCAGCAAATTGGCTTTTAATGCATCCAGCATATATACGGGGTTGACCACATACCGGTTGAATCGTTTGGCAAAGCTCATATTATCTACATTACCACTCACATTGTGAGTGTGCTGCCGGTACAAAATCAGGTCTTCAGCGATAAGTTTTGTTTTCCCTAATGCCACAGCGACCAGAGCGACCCAGTAATCATGGTTTACAGCTTTCGCCGGTATAGGTGCAATGGCATGCAGTGCTGCCTGGTTAAAGATCATGGTACATCCCCATGCATGGTTTTCATTCAGCAAAACGCGCAACTCTAAGGAATGCGGCAATTCAAGCCTTTGTGGTAACTCAGTTCCATTTTCATTGATAAACTGGAAGCCAGAGTAACATAGCATTGGTCTGTCTTTGCCCGAGATATTTTCCATTTTGGTCATTTCTTCCACCGACCGGGAGATTTTATTGGATTTCCAGTGATCATCCTGGTCGGCAAACATAATGTACCCATTACTATTTGACAACGCCCAGTTCACCAATTCAGAGAAATTTTTGCAGGCTGAGCCATGCATAAATCCATATTCTATGATATGGATCCTTGGGTCTTTTTTTTGATATTCAGCAATGATCTTCAGCGTCTGATCCGTAGAACCATCATCCCTGATGACCAGTTTCCAATTCTCATAATTCTGTTTAATAATACTTTCCAGCTGTTCGGACAGGTAAGCCGCACCATTATAGGTGGCCATTAAAATGGTAACTTCTTGCTGGTTTTGCATATTATTTTATAGCTATCCTATTGATAATGAAAAAGAAAATAATAAAAAACATGTGAAAGAAACTGGTGAAGGAACACATGAATATACAGAAGATAAACAATGACCATTCCACAATATAATATTCCCCTTTTCTGGCCAGGTAATTTTTAAAAGAATTCATAGAAAGATAACCATACAATAAATTGAACAGCACCACTCCCGCCCAGCGGAAATCTAAAAATGGATCTGTGACATAAGTGCCCAATTGGGTGTAAGAACTGTATGTGGGAGGATACACTGCATTTTTATTGACCGGCATAATCGTAATGATCGGCCTTGCAGCATAAACTCCGTAACCATAATAACCATCGTGTATCGCATCCCCTACGATCTTTTGTGCGGTGCTGAAATTTACGCCTCCATAGAGAGAAAGATAGGTTTCCAGAATATTTGTAGGCTTGGATACCCCATTGTACTCTTTTAAAAAATCATTAATAGAAGCAGATTTATCATCATCCTCTGATGAATTTCTGAGTTGCCCAAGTATGATAAATAATACCAAAATACCCGATCCTATGAGTATTAACCTTGCCACTGGAATTTTGCGGTAATAGTTGACAGCAATCAGCATCGAGAAAAAAAACAGCATGATAATCTGCCTGCTAAAAAAATTCAGAATAACAAAGCTACTGATGGCCGCCAATATCAAAAACAAAAAAAACGAAATATTACCTTTTTTATAATTGATGTAAAACATTGCCGGTAGCACAGAATTCAGGACAATAAAATTATGCAGGGGTGTAACTTCATTCTCATTGAGGTCATTATATACTGCTGTATTACCAAGATTCAGGACCGGCAAATAACCAAGCTGCCTGATTTCCATCACAAATACCCCCATACCTATAATCAATACCAACACCAGGAAGGTAAAGCTGAGCATCGGGCTCAAAGGCGGCAGGATATTTTTAATACTGAATTTAAAGGTGCGCGAAGCAATCAGCCCGCCGGCTACAAAACACAGTATGCTTACAATAAGCAGAACAATAAAGCTCCACTCGTAAGGCTGCTGTTTAGTGGATATCCTAATAAAAGAAAATCCAGCCGTGTAAACAAAAATCGAGTATATAGCAAATGGATTGATCAGCTGCTCAAAAGTATACAATGAATACAGAATAATAGCTTCTGCCAGCAGTGTAAAACTCATAAACGGTAAAAGTTCCCATAAACCGCTGTCCCACGAAGCATACCTAATCAGTAGCAAAACATCTGCAACGATAAAGAGAACAAGTAAGCCTATGAAAACAATGTTTTTACCCTTCATGAACGGAATACTGATTTATAAGCCCTCACTGATAATTTATAGCAACCCTTTGCCAGTAAAGGATAATCTGAAAAAGGACTGCGGATAAAACTACCAATAATGTGCGACATCCCTTTGAGAATTTCCAACGACCTCACCCTATGCAATGCCAATAGGTCGCGGTTAAGTTTTATTAAGGCAGTATTTTGATGGCCTGATCCCCTTTCCACCAGCAGTCTTTCTATTTCTTCCCGTACCTTCACTTCTCCCAGGAACATTTTGTGATGCTGGTTCATAGCACTATTACCATGTAACCGTATCTGTACGTAGGATTCCTGATGGTGGTCGTACGTAAAATTTGGCTGGATCAGCGCTATTTTGAACCACAAGATCCAGTCTTCATTATTCATCAAGCTGGCATCAAAACCGCCGGCTTCCTTTAATACATCTTTTCTAATAATCGGGCTTCCAATGGTAACCTGGTTATTAATTATCAATTTATACAGTAAGTCCTGATCGCGTAAGGTGGTGGTAGCCAGGAAACCTTCAGGATATCGCTCCTCTTCTAACTTCTGGCCATCAATTATCTTAAAGAACCTGGAAGATGAAAAGACCAGTGCCAGGTCCTGTGCCTGCACCTGCTGCACCTGAATCTCCAGTTTGCGCGGTGATAATAGGTCATCTGCATCAAGAAATTGAATTAGACTGCCCTTCGCCAGACTAATGCCTTTATTTTTTGCTGCCGAAGTACCTCCATTTGCAGTTTGTATATAAATGAAGTCGTGTTCTGGATGCTGTTCCAAAAATGCCTGTACGATAGTTTCAGTGTCGTCAGTTGAGCCATCATCCACAATGATACATTCCCAATGCGCATAAGTCTGGTCTCGTACACTTTCCAATGTCTCCACAATCAAGTGCGCGTAATTATAAGTGGGGATAATTACAGATACCAAAGCCGTGTTCATAGCTGTTCCTCCATCTTTTGCTGTATCACCTGCCAGCGGTTTTGCCACTGGTGTTTGGCTTTTACCAGTGCATAATTCTTTTCAATGAGCGGAAGGTATTGTTCAAATTGATCCAATACTTCTAAAATCTGTTCGGCAGCGCGCTCCATATCGATTTCGACTATTGGTACATAACCAAAAAGCTCCTCCATATCCGAGGGCATCATGCCCACTATTAAACATTTTGAAGCCATAGCCTGTAGGTAGCGCAATGTCATGGTAGACAAGTATTCGGCACGTTCCGGATGGGAAACATTGGACGGTACACAGATCACAATCCGGGACTGGGACAGTGCCGTAGTAAAAGCCGCCTTTCCTGGAAATAAAACCGGTGTGGTTGAACTTTTATATACATGCATTTTATGATTGATCAACAAAGGCGCTGTGATCAGCTCATGATAAGCTGCATAATTCCTTCCAAATTCCAGCACATCAATTTCCCGCTGGGCATGGGGAACCGAGCAATATTCGGCAACAGTGAGTGCCTCAGGTAACCACATTGCCTTGCTCGTTCGTTCAGGATACTTCTGAACAAAGGCTTCATATACCTGTTTGGAAGAGAAGAATACGCATCTGATATTAAAAAAATTGAGCAGGGGAAAGATCCATTTGTGAAACCTTGGCCATGCATCATACATATAGATATAGTTGTTTCTGGAAAAAAAAGCAGCAGGAATAAACAAACGGAAATCACCACTGATCATCGCCGCAAAATTTATTCTGCCGGAATCTCCAATCCGGGTAGGCAGATGATGTAAAAAGCTAAACCCAGACAATTTTCTAACCAACCAAGACTTGACCCTGCCATGATCAACCACCTGCCGGCTTACCTTAAACTTTGGCGATTGCGTCTCTACCACTTCATAAAGTTCGTCCACACAATCCAAAAAGAAATCCTTATCGCCCGATTGTAACAGTCTGATCTCCGGCTTTTCTTGTTTATAATTCATAGCCATAAGATTGAATATAGGGTTTCCAGAAGTCGAGGTTATACCGCTCCCAGGCATGACAACCAAAAGGCAGTTCCTCATGGTTCATTTTGAATAACACTTCGGGGTTCATTTCAAAACTGAAACCCATCGAAACTAGTGGATCAGGAACTTTAAAATCAGGAAACACTTTTGGGATTTCCTGAGCCCAGAATTTGTCTTCATTCAAAATAGGCTGAAAAGGGTAACCTGAATAAATATATACCAGTTGATGCTTGACATAACGGTAGATATTGCGAAATACAGAGCGACTATCATCGGTATATTCTTTTATAAATTTAAGTTTACGCCAGCTGGTAGCTACCCTGTAGCAGGATTTGATGTTCCGCAGGCAGAATCCACCATTTCCCTGCCCAATAATAGGGCTGTTGGCTGTTGCACCAAAGTCCCCTTCAAATAAAGGAGCACCTATTGTATCGTAACCACGACTGCACCATTGTAATAATTCATCCTTAAAAACAAAAGCATCCAGTTGATAGATCAGCATAAAATCATACTGAATGAACTTTTTATAAAAACCAGGATATTTGAGTAAACGATTATATCCCGGAATATCGATAAAAAAGGCATCATCAAAAGTAACAAAAGAGGCTTGCCCCGATACTACGTATCTGTTGGTTCTGATAAAGTCCTCCAGTCCTGAAGGTATTACAAAATGGATAGCATGTTGATGAAGAACGGAGAAACATTGATCCATGGCAATCTGCTCATAAGTGCTTATCGCTTCCTTATAGATGGGAATGACCACACAAACTGTGTTACTGTTGCTATTTACTTCACTATCCATTGGTGTTGTAATTTTTTAAAAAACTCAACGCGGAGAAACCTGAAAGGGTTTCCAGCACATTCCGGTTTCGCCAGACAAAAACCTGCATACAACCATAAAAAAGCGTCGACAAAATTACTGTTCCTAAAATTACGATTACAGCCTGCTGTGTAACCTGGTAAAGCAGATACCTAAAAACGAAGAAGAACAAGGCCGTACCGATGTTCTGTAAGAAAGGCTTATAAGGGAAGTTAAACTTTAGTGCCTTCCTGGCGTAGATAAACAGGACAATGGTTACCACTAGCTCTGTACTGAAGGAACTGATGGCCGCACCTACATGTTTGAATATGGGTATGAGCGCAAAGTTGAGTGACAAACTAACTACCATTCCAAAAAGCGAAGCAAAAAGAATGTTTTTTTCTTTGTGCATAGGCAGGAGGATTTGGTTGGCAAATACTTGCGCCAGGCCAATCACAATGACGATAAAACAAAGAATGTTTAACGAATATACTGAATTGCTATATTTATCCCCGGCAAATAAAAAGATAATCTCTTTTGATAAACACAAGGTTCCTACCGCAATCGGAATACTGATAAAAATCACGAAACTAAGTGACTTGCCAATTAATGACCTTGCAGCCGTAAGGTCTTCTTCCTGAAATGCAAGAGTTAATCTTGGCAAGAGAACCGCTCCCAACACTCCAATCACCGCCATTGAGATTTTACTGATCCGCATGGCTGCAGAATAATATCCTACATTAAGGTCATTTGTTAGGAAACCAAGTATAATGGTATCAAAAACCAGGTACACGCTGGTGATAATGCTATTGGAAAAGATGATAAGCAGAGGCCTGAAATGCCTTTTATAGGAAGTTCCTTTGTAAGAGATCGTGACCAGTTTACGTATGGAAAATATATTAATACTGGCACCAATAACCACCGCCACCAGATTTAAGCCATAATAAAGATCGCGGTCTTCTACTCCATGTACCAACAAAAATAGCAAGGTAATCGTAAAGAGCCGGATGCAAACACTTCTTACTGCAATAAATTGAAATTTTTCTATCCCCTGGAAAAACCATTCGGCCATAAACACAGAGCCTAAGACAATGGCCATTCCAATCTGGTACAGCCCGAAGTTAGACCTGAGGCGTTCGGTAAAAAAGCTTACGCCAAAAAGGATAGCTACAGCAATCAGTGAGGTACAGAGATGAATGATGAGCAATTCTGAAAAAACAACACCTAATCTTTTGGGATCATCTTTGACTTTTGCAATCTCACGGATACCGTACATCGGGATTCCCAGGGCCGAGAAGATCAGAAAATAGGTGGTGAAATTATCCGCAAAGCTGACTGCTCCTATCGCCTCCGGCCCAAGCACCCTGGAAGCATATGGAAAGGTAATCAGCGGAAAAAGTATCTGGGATAGGGATAATAAAGTATTAAAAAATATGTTTTTTTTCAGCAGCGACATGTTATGCTAATACTGATTTCAATGCCCTTTTGGCCGTTAATACAATCACGCCAAGCAAACCAAATAAAAAGGCGCCCAGAACGAAAGAAAAAGCTTTACCGTTCTTTTTTGCAGGCAAAGGGTATATAGGTTCATCAATTACCTGGATCAATGGTGTTTCTTTACGCAAAGAAACCTTGGAGATCTCGAGGTTCTTTACTAGCTCTGTTAAAATAGCAGTGTTGGCCTGAACATCTACTTGTCTGCGTTGTGTAGGGACTTTTAGTACCTGACGGGCCACGTTAATGTTTGGATTCGCATCGTTACTTGCCGCAACACCTGCGATTGCTCCATTGAGCATCCGCCTTACAGAATCTGTTTGATGCTGGATAATACCAAGGTTCACGGTTGATTTCTTGGTCTTGGTCTGCACATAAAAATCATTGACGTTTTTCACTATCTTATCATTGAAACCTTTGGCAAATTGTTCATCTGGTGCAGTCAGCTGTACTTTGATAATATTTAATTTCTTGTCCGGCTTAATCACTACTAGGTTCCGCTTATTGATTTCTGTTGCAAATTCTGTCAGCAAACTATCTTGTAAACGGTTGAGTTTTCCATCTTTCGTGTTAGCAAAGCTGATTTTGCTCAAGCGGGCATCATCTGCCCACTTATCCCGATAGTTATTGTACTGTATATAACGGTCAACCAACAACTGATCCTTACCGTCAATAGGGTAAGTACTCAGCAAGGTTTTAGAAATCATCATCCTGGATTTGTAGAGCTCTAAGAGGTTATCACCCTGAAAAACGCCGCCACCGCCACCGCCCAGGTCCAAGCCTACCATACTTGCAAGGCCGGAAAGTTGTGATAAACCACCACCCCCGCTACCAGAGTCTTCTTCTAATACAAAAGTACAGTTGGCCAGATAATTTACTTTGCTCCTAATAGAATAAATTAGACCAAGTACACCGCCAATTAGGATATAAATTATTAATATCAGCCATTTGGACCGTAAATAATTGAAGAGATCCCTCAAACTGAGCAAGAGCTCCTTAAACGATACCTCATTTAATTTTTCAGGCGTTTCGGTAGACATATCTTCTGGTTATTTCAGTAAAGTAACAATAATAGCAGCCATTGAAGCAAGCGCAGTAGACAATCCTACTAAACTGCCAAGGCTCATTTTTTCTCGCTCTGCACGTTTAGGCACAAAAATCTCGGATCCAGGAGTTACCCTTGGGAAGTTATTAAAGAAGAGAAACTTTTTATTTGCCGCTACCGAACCATTTGGATAAACCACATAGGTTGCCTTTTTATAGGCATTGTAGCTAAATCCACCAGAACCGTTGATATACGTTTTTAGGCTTCTTCCAGGGACAAATATCATACTGTTTGGTTTTAATACCTCTCCTATTACTTTGACTGTTTGCAATTGGCGAGGCACACGGATCACGTCTCCATCCTGCAGGATTAAATCGTTCCGGGTCATTGGTTGTTCGATAGCTTTTTTGAGATTGATACCCACAAGATCACTGCTCAATACGTCAAGTTCCTTGTCAATACTTGTCGTGTCTTTGGCGCCCTGTTCCTTTAACCTGTTCAGGTTCCTCAAATTTACCTTATCATCCTTACTTCTGTCCTGACGATCTTCATCTGAAAGGTAGTTTTGTCCTGGACGTTTCAATGATGCACCATCTGCATAGGCGGAAGGTGTTAAACCACCAACCCTCCTCATGAGGTCAGAAATGCGTTCATCTTTTCTACCAAGGGTGTATATTCCCGGATGAAGAACTTCTCCTTCAATCCGCACTTGTTTCTGAGTTTGAAATCCTTCTGAGTTCCTTACAGACACAATATCATAAGGTTGCAGAATAAATGGCTCACCTATAAGCTGCAGTTTAGGGTCAACATTCACGGTAAAAACTTCCGCTGTTATGGCCGACAATGACATTACGTTGCTGTTCTTCACCCGCCTTGAAATCTCTATGCGATCTGGCGTTGCACCCTCTTTGAAACCTCCGGCCTGTTGGATTAACGCTTCAAGACTTGTGTTTTGAGCAAAATCAAATATTCCTGGGGACCTGACAGCTCCCTGAATAGTTACTTTATATTCATCACGAAGATCAAAGATCGATGAAATAGTAACTTTATCCTCTCTTAGCAAAGGAATATCAGCTTCAGTACCATTGATAATTTTTTGTACATCAAAAGAGATTAAGGATTGCGTATTGTCAGTACTCAAACGGGAAATATATCCTCTGTTCAGAAATGCATCCTCTTTTAATCCATCTGCTTTGGTGATCAGGCCTTTTAAGGTAAGCCCTTTTTCCAATTCAAATTGCCCCGGACGGAAAACTGCGCCTGAGATCTCGACCCGATTGGCAAAACGGTCTAGTATTTTTTCTATCACGTAAGTATCACCATTTAACGGGTAATAAGTATTGAAGTTATCGGCATTGATATCAACAATCTTGCGTTCCTTATTGGTGTTTTGTAATACTTTGATTTTTGCAGTGTAGGCTTCATTAGAAAAACCTCCGGCAAAGTCGATTACCTGCTCCAATGATTCGGTATTCAATACCTCAAAAATGGCGGGTCTTTTGACTTCACCTGTCATTACAACACGGGTTTGATATACAGGGATGTTAATCACATCCTGATCCTGAAGGCGAACGTTTTTAGACTGCATTCCTTTCAGCAGGAAATCATAGATATCAATTGTTGAGACAATCTTGTTGTTTCTGATAACCTGAATTTTACGGAACGATCCATTTTGGCTTGGACCACCAGCTGCATACAGCGCATTAAACACTGTAGATAATGATGATAAGGTAAACGACCCGGGTCTAACTGCATTCCCTACGATCGTTACTTTAATACTTCTGATATTTCCTAAATTCACGGCCACCTGGCTACCGCCATTTCTCAAGGCAGGGTAAGTTTTTGACATCAATGAACGGATTTTGGAAGTTGCCTGCTCAATTGTTAATCCATTAACAGCGACAAGGCCTACGTATTGCAGACTGATATTCCCATCAGGGCTTACTTTAAGCCTGTAATTGGCCTCATTGTTACCTGTAAGGTCAATCAACAACTCATCTTCAGGCCCGATGATGTAGCCTTTAGGTGTAGCCATGCGCATGTTAGGTTCAAATTTAAGGTCGCCATTTGCGAACAAATCTGATCCAAAGATTTTAGGTGCCGCACTAGCAGCCGCTGCAGGGGTTGCAGGTACGGGTGTATCCTTTGCAGCACCACTATTTTTCAACGAGTCGGCAGGATAAATTCTGCCGTTCTGAGTAGTAACAGCCTTCGCACCAGGCATTGTACCAGAAGCACTAGCACCCTGTGCCCTAACCGTCTCAACCCGTAACCTAAATTTTTCAATCTCCGCTGCAGGCATTCCCTGTGCCTGTGCCATTTGTATGATCTGCGCATCATTGTAACCCATTGCATCCGCGCGTTGAATCAACGATTTGATTTGGGCATCTGTTAGATCATCAGCTTTAACATTACTGTAGTCAGTTTGCGCATTGGCGGCCTGGCTAAAAAGCAGGATAGTAAAGAGTACGAATGCAGCAAGTAGATTTTTAAATATCATATAATATAGTAGTTCTAAAGGCAAAAGAGATACTATTAGTATCCCGGGAATTTATAACGTGATTAAACGAAAAATCGCTTATTCAAAATAATTTAATGTCTTGAAACCCTGTTCTTTCAGGTATTCGTCTTTTTTCATCAATACAAGATCGGCTTGTACCATATCTTTCACCAGCAGTGGCAGGTCGTATTTCGGCTCCCAGCCCAGCTTGGTTTTCGACTTTGTAGGATCTCCTAATAAAAGGTCTACCTCTGTAGGCCTGAAATATTTGGCATCAACCCGCACTACCGTAGAACCAAAATGCAGCTGATCGGTATTTAGCCCTAAACTATGTGCAAGATCGTAGTCGATATCTATAATCACCCCTTTCTCGTTTTCATCCTTGCCGCTAAACTCAACTTCAATGCCAAGTTCTGCAAAACTCATTTTTACAAAATCCCGAACGGTTGTAGTTACCCCTGTAGCAATTACATAATCTTCTGCCTGTTCCTGCTGAAGGATCAGCCACATGGCTTCAATATAGTCTTTCGCATGACCCCAGTCGCGTTGCGCCGACAGGTTACCGAGGTATAAACATTTCTGCAGTCCCAAAGCAATTTTGCAGGCCGCACGGGTAATTTTACGGGTAACAAAGGTTTCGCCCCTTAAAGGACTTTCATGGTTAAACAAAATTCCGTTACAAGCAAACATGCCATAGGCTTCCCTGTAGTTGACCGTGATCCAGTAACCGTAAATTTTTGCTACTGCGTAAGGCGACCTAGGATAAAAAGGTGTAGTTTCACTTTGTGGAACGGCTTGTACCAAACCATACAATTCAGAAGTAGAAGCCTGGTAAATCCGTGTTTTTTTCTCCAGGCCTAAAATACGAACAGCTTCTAACAAGCGCAGTGTACCAATTCCATCGGCGTTGGCCGTATATTCAGGCATTTCGAAACTTACCTGCACATGGCTCATCGCCGCGAGGTTGTAAATTTCATCAGGTTGCGTTTCCTGGATAATCCGGATTAAATTGGTGGAATCGGTTAAGTCCCCGAAATGAAGTTTGAAATTCAGGCCGCTTTCGTGCTGGTCCTGATAAAGATGATCTATACGATCGGTATTGAACAAAGAGGACCTTCTTTTTAATCCGTGTACAAAATATCCCTTTTTCAAAAGAAATTCTGCCAGGTAAGCTCCGTCTTGCCCTGTTATACCTGTGATCAAAGCAACTTTCATCTATCTATATTATAATTTAGCTGAGCATATAAACCATTGCCTGCCTGTTGACAGACAATGGTCCAGTCTTATGTTAAGGCCAAATATAAGTATATTTTAACTTATGTATTAAGAAATCTCTTTGCCGTATAACTAAGCCAGCTGCGCGAAAGGCAGTAATGCTTCGTCCTTTTCCGAGATCAGTTCTGCCCCGGCCGGGATTCTCCAGTCTATCGCCAGGGTTGGGTCACTGTAAAGAATTCCTCCTTCTGCTGCTTTGTCATATAAATTATCACATTTATAAGCAAATACTGCTTTTTCTGTTAATACAGAAAAGCCATGGGCAAACCCGCGTGGAACATAAAACTGCAGGTTATTTTCAGCGGACAGTTCATACCCTACCCATTGGCCATACGTTTCAGATTCAGGACGGATATCTACCGCAACATCAAAAACGGCACCTTCAATCACTCGTACCAGCTTAGCCTGTGCCGAATCTCCTTTTTGAAAATGCAGACCCCTGATTACACCAAATACTGAGGCCGACTGGTTATCTTGTACAAAGTTGCCTTGTTGACCAGTTAATCTTTCAAACTTCTCTGTGTTAAAACTTTCAAAAAAGTAACCACGGCTATCGTGAAATACTTGCGGCTCTATCAGGAAACATCCTTTTAACTTGGTTTCTGTTGCTTTCATTTATAATGATATCGTGTTTGACTAGTGTTTACTTTAAAAGTTTAAGCAGGTAAGCACCATAACCACTTTTTACCAAGGGTGTAGCAATGCTGCGCAATTCATCGGCAGTAATGAAACCCATTCTGTAAGCTACTTCTTCAATAGATCCAATTTTTAAGCCCTGGCGTTCTTCTATTACTTTTACAAACTCACCAGCCTGCATCAATGAGGCAAATGTCCCTGTGTCCAACCAGGCTGTGCCCCTGCTCAATACGGCAACTTTCAACCTTCCCTGTTGCAGGTAAATTTTATTGACATCGGTAATTTCATATTCCCCTCTTGGAGATGGCTGTATGTTTTTTGCAATTTCAACTACACTGTTATCATAGAAATATAAACCCGGTACCGCAAAATCAGATTTAGGGTTTTCTGGTTTTTCTTCAATAGAGATCGCTTTGTTGTTTGCATCAAATTCCACTACGCCATAACGCTCAGGATCTGATACCTGGTAAGCGAATACAACACCGCCATCAATATTGGTATTTTCCTGCAGCAATCTGGACATGCCATCACCGTAGAATATGTTATCACCCAATACTAATGCTACTTTATCGTCGCCAATAAAATCGGCACCGATTACAAATGCCTGGGCCAATCCGTTAGGTTTTTCCTGTACAGCATAAGAAAACTTACAGCCGATCCGGCTTCCGTCCCCCAGCAATTTTTCAAAATTAGGCAGGTCGTGTGGCGTAGAAATGATCAGGATCTCTTTAATACCAGCCAGCATCAGAATAGATAGCGGATAGTAGATCATCGGTTTATCATAAACCGGCATCATTTGTTTGCTCATCACAAGCGTTAAAGGGTGTAGCCTTGTACCGCTGCCACCTGCTAAGATTATTCCTTTCATTTCTTTATTTTTTCAATTGATAGATGGATCTTTTGATAATTATAGATTTTGAATGCAAATATTCAGACTTTCTCTCCAGTACGGGATTTCAATTCCCAGCGCTGCTTTGATTTTGGTTTTATCCAGTACTGAATAGTGCGGCCTTTTTGCTTTGGTGACAAAGGCTGATGAAGCCACAGGCAATACTTTCATATCTACCTCTGCAAATTCAAACACCGCCTTGGCAAAGTCATACCATGAGGCCACGCCTTCATTGCTATAATGGTACAAACCGTATTTTTTAGGCTCATCCTTAATGATGGTTATAATGACCTCGGCCAGGTCCATTGCGTAGGTAGGCGTTCCTACCTGATCGTAAATGACAGTAAGTTCACTTCTGCTCTGTGCCAGTTTTAACATCGTTTTTACAAAGTTATTTGCCTTTTCGGAATACAACCAGCTGGTACGTATAATATAATACTGCTCCAATATGGATTCGATTTCACGTTCACCCTTCAATTTGGACAAACCATAAACATTGACAGGACTGGTGGGTAGTGTTTCGGTTAAAGGAATACTGGAACTGCCGTCAAAAACAAAATCTGTAGAGATATGAATAAGGGTAGCATTGTATTTCAGTGCATTTTCTGCCAAACGTTTTACCGCCGATTCATTGATTTCAAATGCATTTTCCAGATCTTCTTCAGCCTTGTCTACTGCGGTATAGGCTGCACAGTTGATACAATAGGCCGGCTGGTATTTTTCGAAAACAGCGGTGATTTGCTCTGTACTGGTGATATCCAGATCGGCAGATCCCAAAAATATAAATTGATAATCCAGATTGGCCCGATTTACTTTTTCTTCCAGGCATTGACCTAACTGGCCTTTACCCCCAACAACGATAATATTATTTCCCATTTAAAATTTTAGTACAATATAAACGTCAAATTCCAGATAAAACATGTGATTGGTCAGACGTTTTATTTCACAGCTGTGAAAATATGGATTTTATTATACTTATTAAGATTTTGAGGGAAAATACAGCTTTTTGGATCAGATGATATTTGTTTTCAGGTATACCCTTGCCTTGCAGGTATTACACTTGTATAACTTCATATCCCCGCGAAGCAGCTTAGCGATTAAAGGCCGTGAAACCCGCACAGTCAGTTGTCCCACGTTACATTTTGGACATTGTTTGTAGGTAATAGAACGGTGTAACCAGTCTTGATCTGTTGTAGTCATAATTGGTGTGCTATCATTGATAATCATCTGTTTCATACAAAATTATAAATGGCCGGTGTCAAGTAATGCACCTCAATTTCATTACAGGAAAACATATTAATGTAATGCGATTCAAATATCAGCATATATATCAGAACACAACTATGGATACTAAAAAAATTACATTCAAATCTAAATTCCCATAAACTGATGTAAATTGATTTAACGATAGATTCGTGTTTGATTTTTAGCTCACAATTGATTAAATTAGAATGGTACAATCTTCAATACCGCGATTGTTTACCCCTGTTTAATTCGGGTTTTGTTCGGAACTGGTTCCTGGTTGACAAGGCTTCCAGGAGGTATTGGTAAGGTATTCAGTAGGTGTTGATTAGGGAAAATGCCTATAAATTACCTTATATTGACCTTCCAAATACCTTCTTAAAACCTTTCCAACCCAAAACAAAGGGCGAACAAGACAGGGAGAAATTACAATGGCTTCCGTGATATTGAACTATCTCGCCTAAAAATACACATATATAGATATTTATTTTCTATCTTCAAATCTGAATGATTCCAATAATCGTATACGTTGTAATAACGTTATCTCTTGATCAATGCCAGTAAATGAAGCCGAACGCCTAAAAGCTGTAAATAAATTTTTAACGTTAAAAATCAGCCGGGAAACTGAATTAACAGAGATCGCCAGATATGCTGCCGAAATCTGTAATGCGAAAATGGCCTTTATTACACTTATGGCTGCGGATGTAGAACATGTGCTGTTTGGCATAGGTTCTGATGTGAAAAAAGTTAGCCGGAAAGATTCGTTTTGTTTTTATTCAATTCAGGCTGATGATGTTTTTGTTGTCCCGGATGCCAGTTTAGATTCCCGCTTTGCAGGCAATCCCCTATGTGAACCGGATGGAATGAACATTAAATTTTATGCTGGCGCCCCTTTAATCTCAAACGATGGACACAAGCTGGGTACGCTGTGTGTAGTGGGACCGGATCCAACAATACTATCTGAGATTCAGCAAAAAATGCTATCGGTATTGTCACGACAGGTAATGCACATTTTAGACTTTGACGTTAGTCTTGGATTGTTGAATGAACAATACATGGAAGCAAAAAAATCTGAAATCAAACTCAGTTCCTTTTTTGAAAGTTCAGTATCCTGCCACTTGCTCATCGGCAAAAACCTGGAGGTACTGGCCTTTAATAAAACCCTGGCGGTGATCATGAAGGAAACTCATGGTATGGAAATGTTTATCGGAAACAGTGTGGTCGATTATATTGACGACGTATTTTTCCCTGAGTTTTTCACAAACTTTAAACAGGCGTTACTGGGCAAACATATACAGAGCGAAAGCCCCATGATCAGGGGAGGACAAAAAATCTGGTGGAACTACAATTATGTTCCTGCACTTGATGCCGATGGGGAAATTATTGGTGTTTCTTACAACGCCATCAATATATCTGACCTTAAATTAAAGGAACAGCAATCTAATGCAAAGGATGAATCGCTAAAGGCTATAGCTTTTATTCAGGCACACGAAATCCGTCGTCCGGTTTCCTCCATTATGGGTTTGATGGAATTGTTTAAAGCGGAAAATTATACCGCTACAAAAGAAGAACTGAAAATGATGGAACTGGCAGTGCTTGAACTGGATGACAAGATCAGGCTGATTGTAAACCATACCCACAAAGTAAAACCTAGGTATGGATCAGAGGAAGACTAATCATGATTTTAGTCCCCTTGCCGAGTTCGCTTTCCACATAGATGTTCCCGTTGAGCTCTTCAATCTGAGTTTTAACCATAAACATCCCCATACCTTTACCATCGGTTGTGGTATCAAAACGTTTATACAATGAAAACAGCTGTTCGCCGTGTTTATGCATATCAATGCCTTTCCCGTTATCCTGGAAAGTAAGCAGTAACTGTGTTTTTACCACCTTACTGCGGATCTCGATAATCGGTGCCACATCATCCCTCTTATATTTGATACTGTTGAGCATCAGGTTATAAAAGATGCTGTACAGATAGCCTCTCACAGTATAAAGCGACTGCAGTGCCTCAAAATCACAATTGATAGTCACATTTTGTGCAAGAATGAGGTTATTGATGCTGAAACTGATTTCTTCTACCAGTTGTCTGAAATATACTTCTTCCTTTTTATTGTTCACCTGGTCCTTTACCTGCAGGGTCTGGCTCAAATCCTTCAGGATGCTATCCATTGTTTTGATAGAGGTATTGAGTCCGTCAAGCAGTTGCTCACGCTGCGATTCATCTGGATCTTTCAGCAGCTCGGTTATACCCAGAATATTCGCAACTGGCGCCAGCAGGTTATGTGATACGATATAGGTGAACTGCTCGAGGCTTTTGTTCCTTTTACTCAGCTCAGCATTGGCCTGGGCCAGTGCCATAGAGGTGGTTTTAGATGAAGTAATATCCCTCACCGACAAAATTAATCCCCAGTTCTGCTCCTCATCATTAACAACAGTCACCCATTTGATACTGTACCAGTGTTCTTCACCGTTATTGTCTGTAAAGGTGGAATGGTAGGAAACGTTCTCTCCTGACAAAACACGCTGGATAATCGCGGTGATTTCACTTTTCCTTGCCAGGGGGAAATAATCAAGCACATCCCCGCCAACTGTAAACCCTGTTGCACTGAATTTTTCCCTCACCCGCTCTGCGGCGAGGTTAAATGAAATTACTTTCAGCTGATCGCTCACCAGAAGGTAGGCTGTATCGGTATGGTCAAATAAAGCCCTGAGATTGGCCTTTGATTTTAATATTTGTTTTTCACTGATTTTTAATGCTGTTGTATCTGCAAGGTTACGCTTGTACAAACGCTCCCTTTCCCGGATGGCCTGCTCCATTTTACTCACCGCACGTAAACGTACCGCCTGGTTGTACAGCACATAGAAAAGACGCTGTGGCTTTTCTTTGATGACATAATCAACGGCACCGGCTTTAAGTAACTCAAGGGCCTCATCTTCCCTGGCAGAAGAACAGATCACAATAAAGGGCACGTCTTCGTCTTCAGATTGCAGGATGCCCAGCGCATCTTTGGGATGTACCACTTCCAGGTCCTCATCTGCAAGGATAATATCAGGCCTGAAATCCTGTAGAAGGTTCACATACTCCTCTAGTGTCTGGACAGCCAAATACTGATATGTTGGGGAGAGTTCTTCTAATATATCCAACAAGGGTCCTGTTTCCCGCACATGGTGCTGTAGATACAGTATTTTCGGTCTTTTATTCATTGAAACCTGCTTCGTATTTTGGGCTGCTCAAATATAAGTTTTTAAGCACTCAATTTACGCTT
>Ga0247815_10000184_pt1 | contig 48683 bp, 38 predicted proteins | sample UWRJL194509B1_FD_181014 | JGI IMG/M metagenome (GOLD analysis project Ga0247815, IMG submission 181014) | Plant litter microbial communities from Arlington Agricultural Research Station in Wisconsin, United States - UWRJ-L194-509B-1 | ecosystem: Environmental > Terrestrial > Plant litter >... | reverse complement strand
AAACGGCGCGCATTCTGAAACCACGCGGCTGGTTTGCCTGTATGTGGAATCATCGCAATCTTGATGACCCGATTCAGAGCCGGATCGAGGCCATCATCAAGGCGCGGGTAGAGGGTTATGGCTACGGCACGCGACGTGAAGATCAAACGGCGGTAATCGATGCCAGCGCACTGTTCGGTGCGGTTGTTCATCTTGATGCGCGGGTCATTCACGAACAAAGCATTGCAGAGTGTCTGGAGGCGTGGCGCTCCCATGCGACGCTGGAGCGCCAGGCCGGTGCGAAATTCCATGAGGTGATCAGCGCCATCGATGAGTATCTGCAAAGCCTCGATACGTCCTCGATCCAGATTCCATACTCGACCAATATTTGGGTCGCACAGTTGAGATAAGGCTGATGCCGCTGCATTTCTCCACCAAAGCCGGCACGTTGGTCACCCTGCAAGAATCGCTTGTGTCGGCTCGTATTGCGCCGCTGCTGTCGTTTACCGTGAAGGACTGGCAACTCGGTGGGCAAGCCTGTTTGCGCGATGTCCAGGGCCAGGTGGGAGCGGGTCCGTGGATCGTGCGCTCCAGTTGTCTGCGCGAAGACAGCGCGCAGGGGTCGTGTGCAGGGGCCTTTCTCTCTGTTCCAGGGGTCGATGAAGCCGGGTTGGTATCGGCGGTTGAGCAAGTAATCGCCAGTTATGGCGAGGCACATCCGGCAGATGAGGTCCTGATTCAACCGATGTTGAACAACGTCGTTCGCGCAGGCGTTGCTTTTTCCCACGACCCCAATACCTGTGCGCCCTATCGGCTGGTGAATTGGTCGCAAGGCAGTGACACCGCGTCGGTCACTGGCGGCATGGGCGGGCGACTCTGGCAACAGGCAGCAAACAGCAAAGTGCCGCCACCGCCCGATATAGCCCCCGTGATTACCCTGCTCGAAGAGTTACTGGGGTTGTTTGATGGCACACCGGTGGACTGCGAGTTCGCCGTCACGCGTGAGGCAGGAGACGACGTATTGTGGCTGCTACAGGCCCGGCAGTTGATTTTGTCGGCACCTGCGCAGTCCCCGGCAACACAGGCCGCTCGCCTGGACAGTATCCAGCGCAAAGTGGCCAGGGGCATGCAGCCGCACCCCTTCCTGATGGGCCAGCGCACTGTCTACGGGGTGATGCCGGACTGGAATCCAGCCGAGATTATCGGCATCCGTCCCAAACCGCTGGCACTCTCGCTGTACCGTGATTTGGTGACTGATTCGATCTGGGCTTACCAGCGCCACAATTATGGCTACCGCAACTTGCGTAGCTTCCCGCTGATGCCGCACTTCTTCGGGTTGCCGTATATCGATGTGCGCCTGTCATTCAACTCGTTCATTCCGGCAGACCTCGATGAGGGACTGGCCGGACGGCTGGTCGATTACTACATTGATCGGCTGTTGGCCGAACCGACATTGCACGACAAGGTGGAGTTCGAGATTGTTTTTTCGTGCTACACACTGGATTTATCGCAGCGACTGGAGCGTCTGGCCAGCGCCGGTTTCCTGGAGCATGAGCTAGAAGCCATCAGCACCAGTTTGCGCAAGTTGACCAATCGCATCGTTCATCCCAAGGATGGCTTATGGCGCGCGGATGCCAATAAGCTCGACATGCTGAGTGCGCGACGTGAAGAACTGCTCGCCTCCAATGCCGACCCGCTGGAGCGGATCTACTGGCTGCTGGAGGATGCAAAGCGCTACGGCACGCTGCCCTTCGCGGGCCTGGCACGTGCCGGTTTCGTCGCGGTGCAAATGCTCAGGTCCCTGGTGACTGTAGGCGTGTTTTCCGAGGCCGACTACGATGGTTTCATGGCGGGCGTCTCCACCGTCAGCGGCCAGTTGGCACGTGACCGGGCGACCCTGGACAAGACCACTTTTCTCGCGCGCTACGGACACTTGCGGCCGGGCACCTACGACATCCTGTCGCCTCGCTACGATGAAGCACCGGAACTCTACTTCGACTGGACTCAGCGCCCGACCGTCCCCGAGCCGGCAAAACCGTTTTCGCTGACCCTTCCGCAGATGCGCGCAATCGTCAAGCAACTGGAAGAGCACGGCCTGCAACCTGATCCGGTCGGTTTGCTGGACTTCCTGCAGGCCGGAATCGAACTGCGCGAGCTCGCCAAGTTTCACTTCACCCGCAATCTCTCGGATGCCCTGGCTTTAATCGTCGAAGTGGGCGCTCAGCACGGCATTGGCCGCGAAGAGCTGGCCTATTGCGACATCAGTGTATTCAAGGAGCTACACGTCGCCGCAGTCGACCCCAAGGATGTGCTGTTGCGCAGCATTGAGCAGGGCAAGGCTCGCTACGAAGAAACGCTGAAGATATCGCTGCCGCCGGTCATTACCCGACCCGAGGATGTCTGGTCCTTCGAATGGCCGGAAACAGCCCCCAACTTCATCACCCAGAAACAGGTCACTGCCCCCGTGGCCAGCAGTGATGACCGAGAGCGGTTGGCGGGGGCGATTGTCTGCATTCCCAATGCGGACCCGGGGTTTGACTGGTTGTTCGCCTACCCGATTGCCGGGCTGATAACGGCCTGGGGCGGCGCCAACTCCCACATGGCCATTCGTGCCGGCGAACTGGGCCTGCCGGCAGTCATCGGTGCCGGTGAAGTGCTCTATCGCCGCTGGTCAACGGCGCAGCGCCTGCATGTGAACTGCCCCGGGCGCTGGGTGGAGATACTGTCGTGAAGATTGTGGCCGTAAGCCAGCGTGTGGACGTATTTCCTGAGCGAGGTGAAAGCCGTGACGCGCTCGACCAGCGCCTGATCACGTTTCTGCTAAGCGCCGGCCTTTTACCAGTGCCGGTGCCCAACGTATTGGCCCTGCAAACACCCGACGGCGAGCAGACTGATAATGCCCTGCATGAGTGGCTGAACGCGGTAGCGCCGCAGGCTATTGTGCTTTCGGGAGGCAACGACGTCGGACAGTGCCGCGCACGTGACCTGACCGAAACCCGTTTGCTTGACCATGCACGCGCCCACTGTCTGCCAGTACTCGGTATTTGCCGGGGCATGCAGATGATCGCGCAGTGCGCAGGCGGCGAGCTAAAACCGGTTACAGGTCATGTCCGGACGCGGCATAAAGTGTCCGGGCAAATAACTGCTGACGTGAACAGTTATCACGGTTTTTCTCTGGCCGCTTGCCCAAAGGAATTTGCGGTTCTGGCGCGCAGTGAAGATGGCGAAATAGAAGCCATCCGACACCTCAGCCTGCCCTGGGAAGGCTGGATGTGGCATCCGGAACGCGAAGAGGCTTTTGCCGCACACGATGTTCATCGATTGAAGCAGTTGTTCGATATTTCATGAGGTAGATCTGTAGTGAAAGCCATTATTCTGGCTGCCGGTCGTGGCAGCCGCATGAAAAGCCTGACTGACGAACGTCCAAAATGCCTGGTCGAGTTGCGCGGCAAGACGCTGCTGGAGTGGCAACTTGCGGCGCTGCGCGGTGCAGGTATTTCCGAGATCGCCATCGTCACGGGCTACAAGCGCGAGTTGCTGGCAGACCAAGGGCTGGTTGAATTCCATAACGCCCGCTGGGCAGACACTAATATGGTGTCGTCATTGGCGTGTGCCGACAGTTGGCTGCAGGCGCAACCATGCATCGTCAGCTATTCCGATATTTTCTACAGCCCGGCAGCGGTTCTGTCGCTTATGGCGAGCAAGGCGGCCCTGGCGGTGACGTATGACCCGAACTGGCTGGAGCTGTGGACAGAGCGTTTCGGCAATCCATTACTGGATGCCGAAACCTTCCGCCTGACACCAGCCAACACGTTGGCCGAAATCGGCAACAAGCCCACATCTGTAGATGATATTCAGGGCCAATACATGGGGCTATTGCGCCTCACACCCGACAGTTGGGCAGAAATAGTCCGGCTTCGCTCAGCGTTAACCCCGGCGCAGTGTGACAAAGTGCATATGACCAACACCCTTCAGCAGGTCATTGATGCGGGCAAGATCCCGATACACGCCCTTGCGTATTCAGAAGAATGGGGAGAGGTAGATTCTTCTGAAGATCTTTTTCTCTATCAGTAGTGATCATTGCCTGCAGGGCGGTTTGCACTCTTTTATATTTTCTTGATCCGCCTTCATTTAGACCCAGGCCCGCCGATAACTGGATTTGTGCCGGAGTGGATAGAAATCTGACCCTCTCGGCCCAGGCCGCGATGCCGCGCTGAGCCAGCAGATTTTGTCGCTACCGCTCTATCACACCCTCAGCGACGCCGAGCAAACTCATCTGATCACGACGCTGAATGCATTCAACGGGGCAACAAAATGAGCGTACAGGCACTGCTTGCCAGGGACTTCAGGCCCATCGCCTTCATGGTCCATGTCGCCGAGATGTTCAATCACTATCAAGCGATATGGCGGTTGCTGGGCGAAGACAGCTTCGACATCGTGATCCACGGCACCCATGAAGAGCGCGCCAAAAGCCGAGCCCTGGCCGACGCCTTGGGTTACCGCTGGTTCGAGAGCGTGAGCATCCTCAATATCGGGCATCGCTACGACATCGTGGTCTCCAACCTGAGCATGTACGATCACGGCGATCAGCCGCTGATCAAGGCACTGGGCAATATTCAGGTGCGCTTCATGTACGCCCTGGGCGCGGCCAAACACAACTTCGCTGCCTGGAACAGCCACTACGACCTGATCCTCTGCTTCGGGCCCTGGGAGCCCAAGCAATTGAAAGCCTGCTGCGATGCCGTGACCTTCCAGATGGGTTACCCGCGTTACGACGAGTACTTCCGCAATCCGCAGCTGCTGGGTGTGAGCCCGCCGGGGCTGAACCTGGACCCGGCGAAGAAAACCGTGCTCTGGCTGCCGAGCTGGCTGGAGTTGTCGTCGATCAGCCGTTTTGCCGACGCTATGGCCGCGCTGTGCAGCGATTACAACGTGATCGTCAAGACTCACCCGCTGTCGGTTGAAGCCGAACCCCACGTGCTGGCGATTCTCGACGATTATGACTTCACGGCCGTGATCGTCACGGTCTATGACAACCTGAACCTGTTCCGCTGCGCCGATTATGTGGTGTGCGACTACGGCGGCACGGCGTTTGGTGCCCTGTACCTGGACAAAAACCTGCTATTGCTGAACGTCCCCGGCGCCGAACAGAGCGCTATGACCGGTGAAAGCTCGCCGGATGTGCTGCTGCGCGAAGAGATCATCAATGTCGATGAGCAAGAGCGCTGGAATCTGCCTGCACTGCTCGCCGATGACACACTTTGGGCGGCCCAGACAAAAGCACGGCAGCGCCTTCGTCAGCAGTACTTCGTCAACAGCTATGGTTTTTCCGCCGAGATGGCTGTCATGGCTTTGTGCAATGTCGAAACCCTGCTAAAGCAAGGCTAAAAGCCACGGCGCTAATCGCCCAACAAGTGCTCGAAGAACAACCGCGCCGCAATCGACAACCTTTCGCGCGAGCGCACGCACAGGCTCAGGATTCATCTGCTCCCTGGTCTCGGCATGTTTCTGATCGCCCGCAGGCGTGGGCAACTCAAGCGCCGCTTTTTCATGCCGGAATTTGCCTAGGGCACGCTATTAATGCCAGGTCGATAGAGCGGTGCTCAACGCAGCATTGTCTGCAGTCCGTCAGTTGGAGACTGTCGGCTCTTGGGTCACCCACTGATGGATCGCTTTTCTTAATCCTGATGCAGCTGCTCACGAAATTCGCTGGGGCTTAACCGGGTGTGTTTTCGGAAGAACCGGCTGAAATAGCCGACGTCGCCGAACCCAAGATGATGGGCGATCTGTTTCACACTCAGGCCTGAATGAGCCAGTTCACGTCGCGCATCCAGGATGATCCGTGCGTTGATCAGGGTCATTGGCGTCATGCCCAGCTGTTCTTGGCACAACCGGCTCAGGGTCGCCACCGTGATGCCCTGCTCATCAGCGTAATAGGCCAGTGTGCGATGCTCGCGAAAGTGCATATCCACTTGCTCGCGAAATTGCGTGATCTGCTGGCTTCGGCGCGAAGGCAGGGTGTTGCCTGGGTGAGGTTCGTCCGTGGCGTGACGCAGGATCTGAATCATCAAGCCGAGCAGCAGGCTCATGCTGCAGGCAATGTGGTCCTGGGCACGGTTGTGGTACTCCTCACGAAGATTGCGATAGATGCCCAGCAAAGGGTTATCGGCATCGCTCCAGTGCGGCAGTTCTATAACCCTGGGCTTGAGCAACCGGCCCAGCAATGGTGGCGAGAGCATCGCCGCCATACTTTCCAGAGGGTGCTGCACCGCTGTGATCACCAAGCCTTCAACCGCACCATCCCAGTTGAAACCATGGACGATTTGCGCTGGCACGATAATCACGCAGGGCGACTGGGCGCGGAGGGTATCGCCATCGAACAGCACGTGTCCGGCACCGCTCTGCAGATACAGAATCTGCAGCAAGCCTTCGTGACGATGGGCAGCAATCTCCCAGTTATGGGCACCGGAACGCAATGAAATCGATTCGACGTGCAGGGCGTCATTCCACACGGGTTGTGCGGCTTCGCCATACAGGGCGTAGTTGGGAATAGCCGTCATCTTTTGGTTTTTATGGGCCTGATGTTGATTGGGATAGTTCTTATTCATGAAGCCTGACTGTGCCACAGGTTCCTGTGAGGCATCAGTGCTTTGTCGGTAAAGTGTAGTGGTTTAGCGGTTTTGTCCCTTCTTGCCGGGCACGCTGCGGCCTAACCTGACTTCAGTTGAAGCGTCGTAAGAACGCGACGCATGCTGGAGAGTTTTATGAATAACAAGAAAACAGGTAATGACTGGCTCGGTTTGACCTCCTCCGTATGTGTTATCACCGGTGCCGCTGGCGGCATTGGGGCGGTTGTGGCACGGGAGCTGGTAATGCAGGGTGCCGCAGTTGTACTGCTGGATCTGGACCTGGAAAAGTGCCGTGAACTGGCCGCGACACTGAGCGAATTCAGCGAAATCCCAGTTGCCGCGTTCGCCTGTGATATCAGCGATCCCGATAGCGTACGAGGTGCCTGCGAGCAAGTACGAGCCCTGCACGCACGCTGCGATGTGCTGGTCAATAACGCCAGTGTCCTGCGTCCGGCCTCTTTGCAGGACATTACCCTCGAGCAATGGAATCAGGTGCTGTCGGTCAATCTCAGTGGCTACCTGTTATGCACCCAGGCCTTTGGCGAACTGATGCTGACTCAGGGCAGCGGCAGCATCATCAACATCGCTTCGATTGCCGCCCATTCGCCGCAGCCTTGGAGTGGCGCCTACAGCACTGCCAAGGCCGGCGTGGCGATGCTGTCCCGACAGTTTGCGGTGGAGTGGGGCGACCGCGGCGTGCGCAGTAATGCGATCTGCCCAGGGCTGATCCGCACACCATTGTCCGCTGCGTTCTACGCAGATACTGCGGTCGAGCAGCAGCGCAGCGCGATGACCGCCAGCGGCCGAATTGGCGAGCCGCTAGACATCGCCAATGCCGTCCTGTTCTTGGCAAGTACTCGTTCGGACTACGTCAACGGCGCCGAGCTGCTGGTCGATGGCGGGTTTGAAAGCATGCCGATGGCATTGTTGCCTCGGCCCGGCTTTGCCAGGAGCCGACCATGAAGCGTGTCTGCGATGTGCTTGTTATCGGCTCAGGGGCTGGCGGCCTGAGCACCGCGATTACTGCGAAAAAGGCCGGACTGGATGTGATCGTAATCGAGAAAGCGGAATGTTTCGGTGGCACCACCGCGTTTTCCGGTGGAGTGCTGTGGATCCCCAACAACCCGTTGGGCGACGCCCGCAACGGCGGCGACAGCCTGGCGCTCGCACGGACTTATCTGCGCGACCAGGCTGGCGAGCATTATGACGAACAGGCCGTGGATGCCTTCCTCGAACACGGCCCGAAAATGCTTGAGTTCTTCGAGCGTGAAACCGTCGTCAAGTTTGTCCCCACCCTATATCCCGATTATCACCCGGACGCACCGGGCGGGCTGGACATCGGACGATCAATCCTCGCCGCCCCCTTCGACATCCGCCAGTTAGGGGCGGACATGGCGCGCTTGCGCCCGCCACTCAAGACCATCACCTTCATTGGGATGATGTTCAATTCGTCCAACGCAGACCTCAAGCACTTCTTTAATGCCACCCGTTCGCTGAAGTCTTTCGTCTATGTGGCGAAGCGACTCGCGACCCACATCAAGGAGATGATCCTTTATCGGCGTGGCACGCAGGTTACCAGCGGAAATGCACTGGCGGCGCGACTGGCGAAGTCGGCGCTGGATCTTGGCATACCGATCTTGACCGGCACGGCTGCACGGCAGTTGATCAAGGATCAGCAACGCGTCACAGGCGTCCTCGCCATGACTTCGCAAGGGGAGTGTCGCATCGACGCGCGACGGGCAGTCGTGTTGGCGGGTGGTGGCTTCTCACATGACAAGGAACGTATCAAGCAGGCCTATCCTCATGTGCGGCGAGGTGGCGAACATTTCTCGCCAGTGCCGGACAGCAATACCGGCGATGGTGCGCGCATGGCCGAAGCCGTAGGCGGGCGTGTAGATATTCGGTTACAGGCTGCTGCCGCGTGGATGCCTGTGTCCAAGGTGCCTATCGGAAACGGGCAGTTCACCGCCTTTCCCCATCTACTGGACCGTTACAAGCCCGGCATCATCGGGGTCGATGTGCAGGGCCTTCGATTCACCAATGAATCAGAGTCCTACCACGACGTTGGCGCCGCAATGATCGATAACGACGCTGAGCGCAAGCAGACCTGCATGTGGCTGGTGTGCGATGCCAAGACACTGGGCAAATATGGTCTGGGTTACGCCAAGCCGTCACCGATGCCTCTTGGGGCCTTGATCCGAAATGGCTACCTGCTCAAAGGGCAAACCTTGGCCGAACTGGCCCGGGTGGCAGGGATCGATCCGCAAGGTCTGGAGCGCACAGTGCAAAGCTACAACGAGGGTGCAAGTGTGGGCGAGGATCGCCAATTCGGACGAGGCACTACATCTTTCAACCGCTACTTGGCTGATCCCCAACAGCGACCGAATCCCTGCGTGGCCCCCGTCGGTGCAGGTCCGTATTACGCGGTAAAAGTACTGATGGGCGACCTCGGCACCTTCGACGGGCTGCAAACCAGTCTCACGGGCCAGGTACTGGACCATCAGGACCAGCCGATCGAAGGCTTGTATGCCGTTGGCAACGATCGCGCCAGCATCATGGGGGGCAACTATCCCGGTGCAGGCATCACCCTTGGGCCGATCATGACCTTCGGCTATATCACGGGCCGCCATCTGGCGGAGACGACCTCGGGTGCAGTCAAACGCAAGCGTGAGGAGGTGGCATGATCGCGTCCAAAGCAGTGGTCGACCACCGGATCTACACCATTGTGCCTCGTGGCATGGCGGAATTTCTGGAGGTGTTCGAGCGTTTGGCGATGCCCCTGTTGCTGCGGCATTTGGGTCAACCGCTGGCGTTCTACACCAGCAGCATCGGCCCTCTAAACCAAGTGGTGCACTTGTGGGGCTACGACAGTCTGGATGACTTCGAGAAGCGCAGTCTCGCCCGGGATAGCGATCCAGATTTCAACGCCTATCTGCAGGCCACCCGCCATCTGGTGGTCGCCCAGGAAACGCGCATCATCCGCCCCGTGCCCTTTGCGTGCCTGGAGCCGCGCTAAATTCACCACCTCACCAGCGACCCCGAAAACAATAATAATCCGAGGTAGACGCGATGACGCTGCAAAAACCAATCGATGTGCGCGAGTTGATCGACAGTCGGCCGGTAGGACGGTTTCAGAAATGGGTCGTGTTTCTCGGCTTTCTGATCATTGCCCTGGACGGCTTCGATGTCGCAATCATGGGGTTTATCGCCCCTCAATTAAAAATTGATTGGGGGTTAAGCCCCCAATCCTTGGGGCCGGTGCTTAGCGCTGCATTGATCGGCCTGGCAGTGGGAGCATTGACCGCTGGCCCGCTGGCGGACCGATATGGACGCAAGATTGTATTGCTGTGCAGCGTGGTGCTGTTCGGCGTGCTGACCATGGCGACGGCGTTCGCGCCGGATGTGCAATGGCTTGTGGTCTTGCGATTTCTCACCGGTCTGGGGTTGGGTGCTGCTATGCCCAATTCAAGCATCCTGGTCAGTGAGTACGCGCCACAGCGCAGCCGCTCGTTCCTGATCACGATTGCATTCTGTGGATTCTCTCTTGGCGCAGCCGTGGGAGGCTTTGCCAGTGCCTGGATGATCCCCAACCTGGGGTGGCAGAGCGTGCTGATCATGGGCGGGGTATTGCCGCTGCTAGTGGCGCCGGTGCTCTATTTCAAACTACCGGAGTCGGCGACCTTCCTGGTTGCGCAAAGGGCGGCGCCCGAACGTATTCGCTCAATCATGCGCCAACTGGCACCGGACTGTGTGAATGACCAGACTTCCTTCGTTCTACCCCCGGTGGGCAAACCTACCGAGAGCGCTATTTCCGTGGTGTTGTCGCGTGATTATCTGTTCGGCACATTGATGCTGTGGGTCGCATACATCATCGCGCTGTTCATGGTCTACCTGTTCAGCGGATGGTTGCCCACCCTGGTCAAGGAGAGTGGCCAGTACAGCGTGGCAGATGCCGCTGTCGTCACAGCGATTTTCCAGGTCGGGGGACCCGCTGGGGCAATCTTCGTTGGCTGGGCGATGGATCGTTGGGGTAAACGCAATGTGTTGACCTTGGCCTTCCTGGGCAGCGGGTTGTCGATTTTTGCCATCGGCCAGTCCACCGAACACTTCGCACTGCTGTGTGTAGTGGCCTGTATCGTGGGCTTCCTGCTTAACGGCGTGAGTGTCGGGATGAATGCATTGGCAGCCAGCTATTACCCGACCCACGCCAGGGCCACCGGCGCTAGCTGGATGAGCGGAATAGGCCGGTTCGGCGCGGTGCTCAGCGCGTTCGCCGGAGCTCTAATGCTCGGGCTGGGCTGGTCCCTGGCAGAAATCTGCATGACCATGCTGGTGCCCGCTGGTATCGCTGCCTTGGCGATTTATTGTCAGTGCCAACACGCGGCACGATCGCCTTCCCCGCAGTTGGCCGCCGACAAGATGGCTTCGTGATGAGCGCCCTTGTGCATGCAGGGCGGGTGGTGGTCATCACGGGAGCCGCGTCGGGAATAGGCGCAGCAACCGCACATTTATTCGCCGAGCAGGGCGCATACGTTGTGTTGGGAGATATCGACGAAGCCGCCAGAGAGGTGGCTGCCACGCTTGCCACACCCGGTTTATTCGTGCGCACCGACGTCACCCAACCGGACAGCGTGGAACAACTGATGAGCGCAGCAATGGAGCGGTTTAGTAGACTGGACATTCTGGTCGCTAATGCCGGCATCGCCGAAACCAAAAGCCCGATTCACGAACTGGATCTGGTCGCCTGGCAACGGGTGATCGATATCAACTTGACCGGCGTTGCGCTTTGCAACCAATACGCGGCATTGCGAATGCTACAGGGCTCAGGCGGGGTGATCGTCAATATGGCATCCATATTGGCCCATGTCGGCCAAGTCAACAGTCATGCCTATTCAGCATCCAAAGCAGCTGTCGTCAATCTCACTCGCAGCATTGCCTTGACCTATGCCCGCCAGGGTATACGCGCCAATTGCGTGTCGCCGGGGTATATAGAGACGCCACTGCTGAGTCGCCTGCCCGAGCAGGTCATTACCGCAATACTGGAAAAGCAGCCTATCGGTCGCTTGGGGCAGCCCGTTGAGGTCGCGCGCGTCGTCTCATTTTTGGCCAGCGATGCGGCGTCATTGATTACCGGGGCTTGCATCAATGCAGATGGAGGTTATACGGCAGTCTAGCCATTTACGCGCCCTTAACCCAGCAGGTGAAGGGCGGTAAACACCTGGCGGTTTTATAGAGGCATCGACGGGCGCCCCCTTCGCGACCGTCCATGAAAGCCCGCGTACCGGACGCGGGTTTTCAGACGGGATCTGAGCAGCGCAGCGCTTACTTAGCCAGACGCCCGTAACGATCTTCGAAGCGCACAATATCGTCTTCGCCCAGGTAAGCCCCGGATTGCACTTCGATCAGTTCCAACGGCACCTTGCCCGGGTTGGACAGCGAGTGCTTCACGCCCAGCGGGATGTACGTGGACTGGTTTTCGGAGAGGATCAGTTCATCGTCGCCACAGATTACCCGCGCCGTGCCGGACACCACGATCCAGTGCTCGGCGCGATGATAATGCAGCTGCAATGACAGGCATTCACCCGGAAAAACGCTGATGCGCTTGACCTGATAACGCTCGCCCTTGTCGACCGTGTCGTAATGGCCCCACGGGCGATTGACCAGCGGGTGGGTCACGAACTCGGCGCGTTCTTCGGCCTGCAGACGCTTGACCACGTCCTTGACCTGCTGACTGTCGTGCTTGTTGGCAACCAGCACGGCGTCCTTGGTTTCGATCACGATCAGGTCTTGCAGGCCAACAGTAGCCACCAGCCGGTGATGGGATTGCACCAGGCAATTATGGGTGTCGATCGCCATCACATCGCCTTCAAGACGATTCTTGTTGGCGTCGTGCGGACCCACATCCCAGATCGCCGCCCAACTGCCCAGATCGTTCCAGCCGGCATCCAGCGGCACAACCAGACCGGCCGAGGTGTGTTCCATCACCGCGTAATCCACCGATTCATCGGCGCACAGTGCGAATTGTTCGGCCGGCACGTGCAGGAAGTGGCTGTCGGCTTCGGCCTGGCTCAGGGCAACCCGGCAGGCGGACAGAATGTCCGGGCGATGCCGGCCCAGCTCTTTCAAGAACACCGAGGCGCGGAACATGAACATGCCGCTGTTCCACAGGTAAACGCCCGAAGACAGATACTCTTCGGCCATGTCCGGCGATGGTTTTTCCTTGAACGCAGCAATGGCAAAACCGCCCTGCTCGATGGCTTCGCCGCACTGGATGTAACCGAAACCGGTCTCGGCGTGGGTCGGCGTGATGCCAAACGTCACCAGACGACCGGCTTCGGCGTGGGACTGCGCCACACGCACGGCATCGCGGAACGCGTTTTCATCATGGATATGGTGATCGGCGGCCAGCACCAGCAGGATCGGATCACTGCCATCGGCGGTGGCTTCCAGCGCCGCCAGAGCAATGGCCGGCGCCGTGTTGCGGGCCAGCGGCTCAAGAATGATCCGGCGGCTTTTCATCTTCGCCACGCGCAGCTGTTCGGCGACGATAAAGCGGTGATTTTCGTTGCTCACCACCACAGCCGGCGAATGCTCAAGACCCTCCAGCCGAGCCAGGGTGCGCTGGAACATCGTTCCCTGATCCTGACCGTCGAGGGCAAGAAACTGCTTGGGAAAGCTTTGGCGCGACAGAGGCCACAGACGCGAACCATTACCGCCAGCCAGGATTACAGGGGTGAACATAGAAGCTCCATTCTTGTGCCACGTGGGTGCAGCGAGGGGCGCATTATCCGGGGGCTGTAGGGGGGATGCAATATGGCATGTTGCTATCGTGTGACCGATGCACCTGTTCAGGTAGGTGTATCAAAATTGAACCGAATGGCCTTTTTCGCCTCTATAAACCTCTACTTGACGGTGATGGCACCCAATGCCAAGCCAAACTGTCGTCAATTACTCCGGAGAAGGACACTCCCATGGCTATCGTTACTTACTCTCTTCCCAGCTTCGCCATTAACATCAACAATTGGGATGGCGCGCTCACGCAACTATCCTCCTCGCACTACCAGATCACCGACGGCTACCACCAGACCGACGTGTATGGGTCTTTCAGCTACAACGCCAGCGGCGTGACCGGCGGCACGGTTACCGGCATGTACTGGACCCAGGGAAACTCACCGGTGCTGAGTATGTCCGGGCTGAACTTCGATTTCCTTGATGCTCTTAACGCAAGTTCGACCAAGCTGGAACAGCTGGCTTTCAAGGGAAACGACACGTTCAACGGTACTTTTTTCAACGATGGTTTCTACGGCCACACCGGCAATGACACCTTCAACGGCGGCGAAGGCCGTGACACCGTCTTTTACGATGGCAACAAGGCGAGCATCGGTGTCAGCGCCAACGGCGCAGGTTTCAAGGTCAATACCTTGGGCAAGGTCGACACGCTCAACAGCATCGAACGAATCGACATGGGCGATGGTTCAGTATTGGCGCTGGACGTGAAAGCTGGCGAAAACGCAGGCTCCGCATACCGGATCTACCAAGCCGCATTCGACCGCAAACCGGACGCCACGGGCCTGAATTACTGGGTCAAGCAAATGGACGGCGGCGCCAGTCTTGCCGAAGTCGCCATGGGCTTCGTCAACAGCAACGAGTTCAAGGCCGCCAATCCGACCAACGATCCTACGACGCTGATCAACAGCTATTACCAGCATGTGCTGCATCGCGCGCCTGATCCAACGGGTGCCCAGTACTGGAGCAACGCGATGGCCACCGGCATGCAGGCCAGCGATGTTCTGGCCTCTTTCTCCGAGAGCACGGAAAACCTCGCCAATACCGCAGCAGCGCTCAAGGACGGGGTGTGGATGTAGGCTGAACGTCTGCGGGGATTAGTTTCCTGCAGGCAAAAAAAAGCACCGTGGGGAACCCCCCACGATGCACAGCTTCAAATCACAAACCACCCTGGAGAATGGCTAACGATCAGAACTTACTCCTCGGTTGCTGCCTGGCAGCCGAGCAAATCGTCGTCGTCGATAGCAAACTTCTCCGACGCGCTGATTTGTTGATTCTTGATGATGCACTCGTCCTCGTCTTCATCGACCAGACGTACGTCCCATTTGCCCGCCGTCACACCGGTCAGGGTTAGGGTCATGCCTGGCTTGAGCACTTTTTTTCCTAGATGGTCATCACCCCAGTCATCCTGGCTTGATGGCGCGAAATAGATCTCATGAATTTCCCACGAGGACTGGTTTTCAATGTTGATTGTCGCAGCAAAAGCAGGCACAGCATGCATGGCGAAAAGCGAAAGGCCAGCAGCGACAAGCACTTTTTTCATTAATTTGAGTCTCTACGGAACTATTGGTGATATTGAAACGCCACAATGATTCGCGCCAGCAAAACCGTCAACTCTCAAATGAAAATATATTTACCAATGTGGCAACGTCGGCCCAAAAAGACCTGAACGGCGTCAAAAAAAGGGCATTTTGGAAAGATTTGGCCCTTCACAACCTCTTTTTGACGCCAAGGTGTCACCCGTCATTGCCGCCGCTGTTAGACTCGCGCGCGGCTGCATGACATCGATCAGAGCAGTCAGCCCGCCTCCACCTAAACGATGTGCGCCAAAACGGCGCTGACAGGTAAGTCCGACTTCATGAAGTTATTGCTCAATATCGAATCTCTCATCCCGCCGCTCACGGGCATCGGCAACTATACGTTCAACCTGATCGAACAGTTGCAGGCTCACGATATTGAGAACATCGACTGCTTTATGGGCTCCCGGCACTGCACGGGCGAGCAAGCGCTGGCCAACTGCATTGCCGCCAGCAAGCAATACGCTCAAACCGATGCTCCAGCACCGTCGCAATTACGTGCACTGCTGCGCAGCTGGACCTTTACGTACCGGGCACGCGAGATCCTGCGTAACACTCAACTGCGTATGCGCGCCGGAAAATTTCGTGACCACGTCTACCATGAGCCCAATTTCATGCTCAAGGCCTACGCCGGTAGCAGCGTGGCGACCATTCATGACCTGTCATTCATTCACTATCCGCAGTTTCATCCGCAGAAACGTGTGGAATGGCTTACTGCCCAACTGCCCAAAACCCTCAAGCGCGCTGACTTTCTGATCACTGATTCGGACATCATTCGCGACGAGCTGATCAGCGATTTCGGCGTCAATGCTGATCGAGTGCGTACCGTCTACCTCGGGGCAAGTGAGGCTTACGCTCCGCAAACTACTGAGCAGACCCGCTCGACACTGGAGCGCTATGGCCTGCAACACGACAGGTACGTGCTGTTTGTCGGCACGCTGGAGCCACGTAAAGGGGTCGATACCCTGATTGACGCCTGGTGTCGTTTACCCCAAGCGCTGCGTGAGCAATTCCCTCTGGTGCTGGCCGGTGCGCCGGGTTGGCATAACGAAGGCCTGGATGAGCGAATCAAGGCGCTCGAAATCAGCCACGGCCTGCGGCAGTTGCGTTTCGTGCCGGGCAGCGATCTTGCGACCCTGTACGCGGGGGCTGCAGTGTTTGCCTATCCATCGTTGTACGAAGGTTTCGGCTTGCCGGTGCTGGAAGCGATGCAGAGCGGCGTGGCCTCGATTTGTACGGCTGATACGTCCATGTCTGAATTCACCCAGGGCAGCGCCTTGTTGGTTGATCGCGGCAACGACGAACAACTGGCCGCACAACTGACTGACTTGCTGAGCAACGAGCAGCTGCGCCAAAGCGTGGCGGATGCCGGTTTGCTGCGGGCCAAAGAGTTCTCCTGGAAACGCTGTGCAAAAGAGACCCTGGATATTTACCGCATGGTCAGTCCTCACTAATTATTGCTAACGCCCGGTTGCGTGCGACTCGGTTGATTCCGGCAATCCACCCGGCCCGGCCCGGTCAAGCTCCGCGAGCCGGGCCGGCCTGTTAAACTCGCCCGCTTGCGCTACGGCCACTAAGGAATTTCCATCATGCATCGCACCCTCATCACGGGCGCCAACGGTTTTGTCGGGCAGATCCTGTGCAAGCTGCTGCAACAGGCCGGGCATCACATCATTGCCCTGACCGGTTCAACCTCACCTTCGCCTGCGCATGCCGATCAGGTTGTGCAATGCGACATCCGTGATGCCGCAGCGCTCGAACAAGCCATCGCCGAAGCCGCACCGACCCACGTGGTGCATCTGGCCGCCATCACTAACGTGCCGATGAGTTTCAAGGAACCGCTGCTGACCTGGCAGACCAACGTCATCGGCAGCGTCAACCTGTTGCAGGCCCTGCGTAACCAGGCTCCTGACGCCTTTGTGCTGTTCGTCAGCTCTTCGGAAGTCTATGGCGCCAGCTTCAAGCAAGGCATCGCGCTGCGCGAAGACAGCCTGTGCCAGCCGCTGAATCCCTACGCGGCCAGCAAGCTCGCAGCCGAAGCGGCCTTCAACGAATATTTCCGTCAGGGCCAGCCGGGCGTCATCGTGCGACCGTTCAACCACATCGGCGCGCAACAGTCGGCCGATTTCGTCACCGCCTCGTTCGCCCGCCAGATCGCGTTGATCGAAGCTGGCCAGCAAGAACCCACGTTGAAAGTTGGCAACCTGGACGCGAGCCGCGATTTTCTCGACGTCAATGACGTGTGCGCTGCGTACGTCCAGTTGCTGCAATTGTCCGAGCGCGGCAGCGATTACCCTCGCTGCTTCAATATCTGCTCCGGTCAGCCCCGCAAGATTCGCGACATCCTCGATGAAATGCTGGCCATGAGCAGCGCCGAGATCAGCGTGACCCAGGATCCGGAGCGCATGCGCCCTTCGGACATCCCCAGCGCCACCGGTGACAGCCAGGCCATGCGCGAAACCATCGGCTGGCAACCGGCGATCAATCTGCATTCGACCCTCGAACAATTGCTGGCCTACTGGCGCGCGCAGGTTTCCGCGACTTCATGAAGGCCCTGCTCAACACCGAGTCGCTGGTCCCGCCGTTGACCGGCATCGGCAATTACACCTATCACCTGTTGCAGGAACTGACCCGCTTGCCGCAACTGGAAGCCGTCGAGTGTTTCAACACCCGAGGCTTCAGCACCGCGCAGGCCGCCCTGCAAGCCTGCGATGCGGCCCAGACTCAGCAGTCGCCGCGCGAGGCAAACGGCCTGCGCCGTGCACTCAGCGCTTTGCCGCTGGCTTATCGGCTGCGCGAAACCCTGCGTAACGGGCAGTTGCGGCTCAATGCCCGCCGCTACAAAGACTTCATCTACCACGAGCCCAACATCATCCTCAAAGCCCATCCCGGCCTGAGCATTGCCACGGTTCATGATTTGTCGTTCGTGCATCATCCCCATCTGCATCCGCCAGCGCGCGTGGCCTGGCTCAACCAGCAGTTGCCCAATACGCTGGCTCGTGCGGACTTTTTGATCACCGATTCAGAGTGCGTGCGTCAGGAGCTGATTGAGCGCTTCGACGTCGCGCCCGCAAAGGTGCGCAGCGTGTACCTGGGCGCCGATGCGCGCTTCCGGCCGCACAGCGCAGCACAGACTAAAGCGGTTTTACAGGTGCATGACTTGCAGCACGGCAGCTATGTCTTGTTCGTCGGCACACTGGAGCCGCGCAAAGGCGTGGACCTGCTGATCGACGCCTGGTGCAGCCTGCCCGAGCCCCTGCGCCGCGACATGCCACTGGTGCTGGCCGGAGGTTCGGGCTGGCATGGCGAAGCATTGCAGGCGCGCATCGCCGAACTTACGGCAAGTCATGGCCTGCGCCACTTGAAGTTTGTTCCCGCCGCCGACTTGCCCGCGCTGTACGCCGGGGCCGGTGTTTTTTGCTATCCCTCGCTGTATGAAGGCTTCGGCCTGCCCGTGCTGGAAGCCATGAGCAGCGGCGTCCCGGTGCTGTGCAGCGCCGATACGTCCATGGCCGAATTCACTGCCGACAGTACCGCCCTGTTCGAGCGCGGCAGCCCCGAACACCTGGCCGAACGTCTGCAAGCCCTGCTCACTGACGACAGCCAACGCCAAACCCTTGCCACCGCCGGACTGCTGCGCGCCAAGGATTTCTCCTGGCAGCGCTGCGCGCAACAGACAGCGGAAATTTATCGGCTGGTCGGGCAGTATTCCTTCGCGGACACCTTTGGCTCGGCGTAATCAGGTCAGCCGTCAGCTCATGGAATCGAGCCGTATCCAATTTGTTACAGTCCGCACTTTGCATTTCGCTCAATAACCTGACATTCGCGCCTCAACCGCAATGGCAGACATGGAGGTCACATGGCAGACGGCACGACTCTCGAAGACGGTGTATTGGTTACGCGCAGTACCGAACCCCTGGCCAATGGCGAACACGCGTTACGGGTTTCGGTGCCTATCGTCACCGCTTCGCGGGTCGATACCTACGGCGACCCCGCCACGGCCAATATCCAAATGGGTAAGAACTACGTCGACCTGCCCATCGGCTTCGGCGTGGTGTCCATCACCGGTAATAGCAAACCGCTGTCCGCCAGCGCCGCTGCGATCAAGGCCGCCGTCGACGCGGTCCCCATCCTTCACAGCAAGGCTGAAAACGCCTACATCAGCACCTACACGCAGAAATACCTCAACACCCTGTCAGCCACCGATTCCGTACAGGTCCAGACCATCACCCCGATCACCAACGCATTTGCCCCGGTCGATCGGTTGTCCATAGGCAGTATTTCCAACCACGATGCCCAAGTGATCGATGCGAGCCTCATGGCCGTGGGCTCCACGGTGCTTTCCTATGCGCAATTCATCGTCGTGCTGGGGGCAGCCTCTGTCGATATGGCCATTAACAACCACTTTGTGATCGGAGATGACGCCAGCCAGGTATTCGGCGAGGTGAGCCGGGGCGGCACGGTATACGCCGGTGGCGGCAATGACACCCTGATAACCGGCTTCGGCCTGGCCAGAATCGACACGCTGTTTCATGGCGGCAAAGGCTATGACGTTCTCGACGTAGGATCGGGGAGAATTGAACAACACGCTGGCTACGTGCTCGTCAAAGGCGGTCATGAGGTCACGATGAAGTTGATCAACGTCGAGCAGATAAAAATGATCGACCAGATCATCGATATCACTGCCACCACCAACCAAAAAGCCATCGCCACCCTGTACCAGAACATCCTTGGTCGCCAAGCAGATCTGGACGGTTTCGGCTATTGGGACAATCAGGTCAATACCGGGCAAAGCCTGGGGCAGGTCGCCATTACCATGACCCGCTCCACCGAGTCGGGAAACACGCTGTTCAATGGCCAGACCAGCCATGATCTGGATACCCTCTACAACGTCATCCTGCACCGCGCCACCGACCCGGTCGGCAAGGCTTACTGGAGTGCGCAGATCGATCAAGGCCACCAGACCCTGGAGCAAGTGGCGCAGGGTTTCGTCACCTCCAATGAACTGGTTGGTGCGTACCTGCAGCAGAATCAGTGGGACTTTCTGGTCTGATCGGACTTGCTGCGCCGATGCTATCGAGGACAAGCCCTCGAGCGCAGACTAGCCCTGAGCCGGAGTGAAATTCACGGTAAGCAACGCTAACTGCTGATTGGCCTCGCGCATGCAGTTGATGATCCTGGTGCATTGCTCGGAGCTCAGGGAGGCACGCTCATTGCGATACTGTCGGCAATAGTGCAGCGCCAGAGCCTTGCCCCGGGCCGGGTCGCTGGCCCTGTCCAGCGCGGAACCGGCCAGGCATTGAAGGAGCAAGCCGAATACCTCATCACTCATGGGCGGGCTGTCGAGCACCGCCTCGCTGGGGCGCAGACCATTGTTCTGGGTCAGGGCAAACATGTAGCTGGACCCCGCCTCCAGGCGCACGCTGCCCCCCGGAATCGCCACGATCAGCGGGAAGTAAGGTGCCAGCGAAGGCAGGATGTGGTTGGGAAATACCTCGGCCTTCCAGTAGCTGCGCGCGACTTTGGCGAAATGCCAGAAGTCCTCGACCGGCACAAAACGCGCCTCGTCGAACGGCAGGATCTCCACCTTGGGCTTGTGGCTGAACACCGTGTCGTTAGCCAAATCCACATACAGAGTGCCAATCACGAAGGCATTCTGGAAATACTCTCCGCGCAGATCACCCCACACCTGCCGCGCACTGCCGCCCTCACGCAAAAACGCCGACAGCGCTGCCTGCCCTTGTGCGGCTAGGCCTTCGGCCTCCAGATGATCGAGCTGCTGTAGGCAACGTTCGGCAGCTAGGGAGATTTCTAAGCACTGGCCCAAGGGATAGGGCTTGCCCAGCTTGACCGGCTGCGCCTGGCGCAACGGACCGTCGAGGCTGGCCCGCAGGCTTTGAAAAAACAGTGCCAGAGCTGCGAGGTTCGGCAGCAGATAACGCTCGGTCAGCGCCTGCTCTTGGGCCCGGTCGAGAATGCTCGGCTCGTTAGGCAAGAGCGGGGCAGTACGCACACTATGCACCATGAACGCCAGCTACAACGTCAGCGTCCCACCCGAGAACGTCGCGCCAGACAGGTCCACCGTACCACTGAGCTTGACCACGATATCCGTGACGTCTATGCCATCAATGCCATCCACATTGTCGATGATGTAGGTGTCGCCGGAAAACGTGAACCAGCGCGCAAAATTGGCCGCTTGGCCCTGAGAGGCCTGCGTCAATGCCGACGCCAGATCGGCGGGTGAAACCGGCACGTGCTGCGTAGTCACAAAGGTCAAGGTGTTGCCGAAGGTCAGTGAGTCGCCCACCCCAAAATCGGCGAGGGTGGTCAGTTGCAGGTTCAGTGTGTCCTTGACCGTCGCCGCAGTCACCACAACCTTATCGGTGCCTGTGCCGGTGGTGACCGTGCTGCCGAACGATCCGCCGAACGCCGAAGTCGCCACCGTGATGGTGTCGTTGCCCGAGCCCGTCTTGATGGCCAGAGCCGACTGCCCGGATGACGTAGTAGCCGCCGTGGTGATGGTCAAGCTACCTGTCGCCGCCGAACCATCGAGTTCGGTCAACGCCCCCCCTTTACCCGATTGCGCGGCCAGGGTCAGATTCAAGGCCTTGTCGCCGGTAATCACGATGGACTTCGCCGCGTTGTCGACGATCCGCAACGCGTTGCCCGTGGTCAGGCCGCCGGAGCTAATCGTGATTGTTTCAATGCCCTGCGACGTGACCGAGCCGGCGTCGGTCGCGGTACCGGCAAGGTTGTTGAAGGTGTATTTGAGCATGTCACTGCTGCCCGAAACACTGGCGGAGGCGAAGCCCAGGGTCAAGAATGAGCCCGGCGTGGAGCCCGTCACGTTGACGTTAAAACCCGAGGTAGACTCAATCAGGTTAACGAGCGAATAGTTGCCCGTGCTCGGTCCGGAAATCACCACCCCCGTGATCGTCGAGCTAACCAGCTGTGAAACATCCAGCGAGCCGCTGTTGGCTGTACCGGCCAGATCAAGCAGTTCAAAATTCTTGAACACGGCAGCATTGCCCGCATTGATCAAAGTCGCCGATACCGTATCGATACCCGTGCCGCCATCGATGCTGGAGGTGTTGGCTACCGTGGCCGTCCCCAGCAGCCGGTCTGCGCCGGATCCGCCAGAAAAACTCTTGATATTATTGCTCAAGGCGATAGTCAGGCCACCACTGTTGGCCGACGCATCGATGATCGCGCCATCGAAACCCAGGGTGCTGCCAAAGTTGACCTTGCCCGCGCCGGTCACCGTCAGGGTACCCGAGGAGGCGTAGTCAGTGCTCGTCAGCGCGCCCGTCAGGTCGGTGGCCGCATTTAGGGTCAGGCTGTTAATGGTGTCACCACCGGAGGTCAGGCTGATCGTGCCCATGGTGTTGGCCACACCGCTGGAGTTGATCGTCGCAATGCTGGCGGTGCCCTTTGAGTTGATCAAGCTCGGGGAGCCCTTCACACCGCCATCGAACAGCACACTCACAGCATCGCTGGCATTGGCCATGCTGAAGGAAAGGTTGCTGACCGTCGTGGAGCCATCGCCCAGTATCCCCACAGTCGCTCCCATGTTCACGTTGCTCAGTAACATCGCGCTTGTCGATACATTGCTCACGACGCTGGTCAGCCCGGTGATACCTGCCAGGTTGTAGTTCGACACGCTCCCAGCTTTATTCAAGTCCTGAATCAGCAGTTTTTCGATATTACTGATGGTCACGGCGGGCAAGGAACCCACTGCCGCCCCTGTCACGGTCAGCGACAAGGTGTCAGTACCCGCGCCACCATTGATCGAATCGCTCTTGTTCAACTGTCCCAAGGCAAAGTCGGCGGGGTCGAGGGTAGCAGTGAAGGTGTCATTACCAGCGCCAGCGACCAGGGTGTCGATCCCGGTGGTCAAGGCGTACGTCATGCCCACCACAGGAGGCGTTATGGGGGTTTCTGGCTTCGTGATCGTTGTACCGGTCGCTGTGGCAACCGCGCTGCCTAGTTGGGTAGTGGCGCTGCTCACCGAAGCCTGCGTCGAATCAACCGTGCTCAAAAACGACCGGCCATAAGCGGCGGCAGTCGTGCTGCTGTAGCCGGCAAGTTCCGCCGGCGTATCGAGCTGCGCCGTAAAGGCCTTGGCCATGGCTAGCTTGTTGGCCACCGCCAATGCATCACTCGGACCTGGCGACGACTGAATCTGATACGCCACCTGGGCCTGGGTCACCGCGCCGCTTTCAACCTGCGCCGCCCAGAAAGCCAGGCCTGCGGCCTCCGGCAGTCGGTTGAACAGGTTGAGGTAGATCGAACTGATCTTCTGCGCCGTGGACACACCCGCGTACAAGGCATTGGACTCCGAAGACGAAGAAAAACCGGCAATCACCGCCGCCACGCTTCCATTGGTCGCATCCACCTGATTGGCCCAGAACGTCAGCCCCACAGGATCGGCCGGACGGCCAAAGTACGCGATGTACAGCTGCTGAATCTGGTCGAAATACGTCGAAGCGGCCATTCTTACCTCAAGCTCATACGGAGATCAGCAACACAAAGACGTGCTGAAGGAGTTAATGGCAATCTAGCACTATCTAGGTGGGATGGCGCATTGGATCAGCGCAAAACCGCCTATACAAACGCATCATCATTGACGATGCTGCGCATGCCCGTCAGGACCAGCACGCCGGTCCCGAAGCTGCCGCCCACCGGGTTGCTCACGTCCAAGTAGAAGGTTTCATTGGCTTCGGGTTTGGTGTCGCCGATGATCTCTACCGGGATTACCGCCTGGTTCTCGTTGGGGTAAAGAATCAGCTTACCCTTGACCGCTACATAGTCCTCTCCGGCCAGAGCTGTGCCGTTGCGGGTGGTGTAATCGACGCTTAGCAGCTGGTTGACGTCGTTGCGTACGCCGGTGAATTCCAGCAAAAAGTATGCATCGACAACGCCGCTGTTGCCCTCGGTCACGGCCAGTTTCACCTCCGAAGCCTTGGTCGGTGCATTGACGTAATTGGCGCGCAAGGTCTGGTCGATCGCCTGCTGATAAGCACTGACCCGTTGCCAGGCGGCGATTTCGCCGAAGCTGCTGTCCAGCGTGTCGTTGATGTCTGGATGCGTACTGCCCAGGCTCAGGCTGGTGACATAACTGGCAATGCCCGCCACCTTGCCGTTGATGAATGCCGGACCACCACTGTCACCCGGCGAGATCGAACCCTCAACCTGGCCCAGGCCGGTGCTCTGCACATTGAGAAAACGCCCCAAGGCGTCCTGCGCCGTGGAGCCATTGTCAAAGTCGGCGATCAGCTGCGTACCGGCCGCTGGCGTCCAACTCATGATCGAGCCGAGCGCGGCCTTGAGGGTGGCCGGATCGGCATCGAACTGATTGCTGGCCTTCTGGCGTATCTGCGTGCCGGTATAGGTCAGCGACTCACCGCTGTCCCCAGTGCCCGGCTGGCCGTAGCCGACCATGGTCATGGTCTTGCCGATCTCATCGCTGCTGCGGTACAGCTCGTAGCGATTGGCCGCCACCGGGGCATGTCCCGTGAGCCAGACAATCGCCAGATCATTATTGGTATTGGCCGCGTCGTAGTTCATGACGCTGACCTTGCTGGTGGCCATCGTCTGAGTCCCCGCGGAAGTCTCGAACTTTACCGTCGCAGCGGTGCTGCCGTGGGAGAACAAATGCGCGGCGGTCAGAATCGCCTGCCCGTCATAGAGCAGCACCCCGGTGCCGTAAAAACCGGCCACCGAAATCATCACCACCCCATCGTAACCCTCACCCGCCAGGGCGCGATTGCGCGTGTCTGTATAAGAAGTAACTGTCGAGACCATAGAAATACCGTTGCATTCGGACTGGGTGAGCGCATGGCTACTATGTCGGCAGGCAGCTGCAAGGGATGAATGCGTTATGACTAAACGCACGTTCCCTGAAAAACAACGAACCGGCAGCTGGACCATGAAGGTAGCCGAAATTTGTAGTCGTTAGGCGCAGCGATGTCGAACATTCCTTCATCTACTCGAAAAGATGATTTGCTATAAAAACACCTCCATGTGAGTTTTTGCTTGTGACGTGCCAGCACTCTCCCTATAAGAGAAAGCATCTCACTCTAGACAGTCATAGGACGAAAACATGAGCCAATCCTGGAACGAAGTCTATTTCACGGACGTGGGTTATACCTACGGTTACTACCGGGAAATCAATCCAGTGTTCCAGCGCTATTGTTTGTTATTGAGAGGTTTTGCCAGCCTTGAAAGCCCTGATGCCCACCATTGCGAGCTGGGTTTTGGCCAAGGGGTGTCGGTTAACATCCATGCCGCGGCTAACCCAGGTCGTTACGTGGCAACCGACTTCAACCCGGCGCATGCCTCTCATGCCAACGAATTGGCGGTCAGCTACAACGGCAATGCTCGACTCTACGACGACAGCTTCGAACAGTTGCTGGCCCGTGATGACCTGCCGCTGTTCGACAGCATCAGCCTACATGGCATCTGGACCTGGGTGAGCCGGGACAACCACAAGCTGATCACTGAGTTTGTGCGCCGCCATCTAAAGCCCGGTGGCGTGCTGTACATTAGCTACAACTGCTTCCCCGGCTGGTCGCCCTCCGCACCGCTGCGTCAGTTGTTTACCCTACACGACCAATTTGCCTCCCCGGTCTCGGGTGCGGCTGAGCGGGTGGACGCTGCGCTGAAATTTTCCGAAGCGCTGCTGGCGGCCAAACCCGCCTACGCCAACCTGGTGCCCAACCTGGACGCCAAGCTCAAGACCGTGATGGGCCAGAATCGCCAGTACGTCGCCCATGAGTATTTCAACCGCGACTGGAACTGCATGTATTTTACCGACGTGGTCAACGCCCTCGCCCCCGCCAAGCTCGAATACGCCACCACCGCCGTGCCCTTCGATGCGGTGGACGCCATCAACCTAGCTGCTGAGGGCCAGGCGTTCCTGCAAGGCATCGAGCACCCGATCATGCGCGAGCAAGCCCGTGATTACTTCGTCAATCAGCAGTTCCGCAAGGACCTTTACCTGCGCGGCGCCACCCGACTGTCTGCCTCCAAACAGCGCGGGCACCTGCTCAGCACGCGCTTGGTGCTGCTGCAGGCGGCCGACAGCGTCGCCACCAAAGTCACCGGTGCCGCAGGCGAAGCCACGCTGCAACAAGAAACCTACGCACCCTTGATCGAAGCTCTGGCGGCCAAAGCCTATGCGCCCAAAACCTTGCATCATCTGGCCAGTGCCTTGCCCGGGATTGCCTACCCCAACCTGGTTCAGGCAGTGGCCATTCTGGTGGGCATGGGCGCCGTCGCGCCCTGCCAGAGCGAAGCCGCCGAGAAGTTGGTGTATACACGCTGTACCGCACTCAACCTGCACCTATGCGTAGAAGCCCAGTTTGACAACCGTATCGAAACCCTGGCCAGCCCAGTCACCGGCGGGGGTATTTCAGTAGGTCGTTTCCAGCAGCTGTTCCTGATCGCCCTCAAGCACGGCAAAAAACAGCCCGCCGACTGGGCACAACACGCCTGGCAGATCCTCACGGAACAGGGCCAAAGCATCCTAAAGGACGGCAAGACCCTGAGCGGCAAAGAAAACCTCGCCGAACTGACCACACAGGCCGAAGTGTTTGCCGAGAAGTCCCTGATCATTCTCAAAGCCTTGAAAATCGCCTGAGTACTGGGGGTCATGCACGATGTAGGTATTAGAACGATTAAGCATGGTTGCCACGTCGCCGCTGCCTGCGGCTGCCAGGCTCAGGTATTGGACCATCACCGTAAGGTGCACGGGCGCGGCGCTCCGGCTCCTCCTCAATTAGTCAGGCACTAAAAGGCCGTGTAGTCGATGCCATTCTGTATCTGCCCACTGACAGCGATCTTGTTTTCCGTCGACTCAGAAAAGCCCATCAGTACTTCACTTCGGCTCATCGTGCCGCTGTCGAGTTGCGCAACCCAAAAACTGAGCCCCTTGGTGTCGGGTGCCCGCCCCAAGACGTGTTGGTAAAGGCTAACCGTCAGCTGGCTACTGGTAGGAGTAGCGCCATTGAGAGCGATGAATTCATTGCTGGATACAAAGCCTTGAGACACAGTCTTGAGTGACGCGCCGTTATCCATTTGGCTGATCCAGAACCCGAGCCCGGTATTATCAGGCATCCGGTCAAAGGCAGCCTTGTACAAACGGTAGGCTTGACCCGCATTACCATCGATATCCAAGGCAAGGGACTTGTCCGTGAATTTGATGCGTTCCACGCTATCCAAATAGACTCCGGCGAAATTCTTATCAGGTTTCGTATAAACGAACTGCTTGAGATCGGTCTGGAAGATTGCGTTTTTTGACGTCACGTTGATTGCCAGCGTATCGATACCCGCGAGACCTTGGATAGAAGCGGTTGAGCCAAAGGTGCCCACATCCAGCGTGATGGTGTCGTTGAAATAGCTTCCTGTAGTAGCGCCCGATTGAACCGTTACGGCGCTGCCCGTGGCAACGGCGGCGCCGGGAGCACCATACAGGTAGGTAAGCGCGAGCAGGTCGTAGACCCCAAGGTGCTCAGTGCTCCCGCCGTTGTAGGCCATGATGGTGTTGGCTGCGGTGGCCTGGTCTGTTGGGAGGTAGGGGCCTGTATCGCTGGAGCTGTATTGCCCTGGATGCTTCAAGCCCAATGCATGGCCGGTCTCATGAAGCGCCACCTGGCGACCGTAACCGCTATCGAGATTTTGCATGGCTGCCACCGTTGAGTTCAGCCATACCGTTACGCCCGAACCGTCCGATCTTGTCTGCATGTAGCCCGTGCTGGGTGACCCATCAGCCAGTGCTGGTCCGGTGGTATAAAAACTGTAATTCAGCAACCCATTTTGTTCGACCTGGCGAAACGTCACGCCAATAGACGCAGATATCTGACTTAACATTGAAGCGACTGCACTCGCCTGTTGGGCCGAATAACCCGTGAAGCTATAGGTGATGACCGCGCCAGTTTGTAATGCATGGTTGATTGCCAGCGCCGGATATTTTGCCTCGATCAGCGCATCAATTCGAATGTCTCCAGTAGCCAATGTGTGCTCCTTGCCAATGACCTGACGGTGTTATAACGCCCGATAGATGGCGTTATAACACCTTGATATCGAGGTTGATACGTTCCCGTACGTCCGCGACGCATGCGCGTATCGACTACAAATTCCAGCTATTGCATGGGCTCAATACGGCGTGTAAAACCCAAGCTGATCAGGCGGCATCGCGTCGCAGCGAATGTTGGCACGGCCACAATCATTCCTACTGCCAATTAGAGCATCGCCCTGATCACCAGATATTCAGTTGGTTTAAGAGGCAATAGCTATGAGAGAATGCCGCGCTTTTTTAATTTAGTGCATGGACGCAAACTGTTCGGTGGCACGCAGTCCACTATCTGCCTATCACATCTTCGTTCGTTGCGTTTTTATTCAGACTCCTTGAGCGGACCCACCGACTCAGCATTAGGGAAGAGTGTTTGTGACTGCCCCGTTCCCACCGCTCCTACCACTCGTAGTTGACCTTGACGGCACCCTGCTACGCTCCGATCTTTTACTGGAGACCGGCATGGCGTTTGTGCGCAGCCGGCCCTTGCAGCTACTCAAGCCTCTTGGCTGGCTGACAAAAAGCAAAGCCACATTAAAAGAAGGTCTGGCACTGGCGACGGACATCGACGTCAGTGTCCTGCCCTATGACACGCAGGTTATCGAGTTCATCGAAACAGAACGGAACATGGGTCGACGAGTAGTACTGGCAACAGCCAGTCATCACACCCTGGCCGAGCGGATTGCTGAACACCTGCAACTGTTCGATCAAGTCATGGCCAGCGACAGTGAGCGAAACTTGTCCGCCCATCGCAAGCGTGATCTATTGATTGAGCATTTTGGCGAACAAGGCTTCGATTACATGGGTAACTCCCATGACGACATGCAAGTCTGGGCCGCTGCGCGCAAAGCTTATGTCGTCAACCCAGAGTCAGGGGTCGAAAAAAAAGCTCGCGCCCAAGGAAACGTCGCTCAGGTCATCCTTTCCAACATATCCGGCCCCCGGGACTGGCTCAAGGCCCTGCGCCTTCACCAATGGATGAAGAACGTACTGATTTTCGTCCCGCTGTTGGCATCCCACCAGCTCACAAACCCTTTGCTGCTCTGGCAAGGGATTCTTGGATTTCTGTTCTTCGGTTTGTGCGCGTCAAGTGTCTATCTGCTCAACGATCTGCTCGATCTGGCGGATGATCGTCACCACAAGACCAAACGTAATCGGCCATTCGCCTCAGGGCGCCTGTCCATCCGGTTCGGTCTGATCGCCTTCCCCTTGTTGCTGCTGGCCGCCTTCGCAGGCTCATTGTGGTTATTGCAGGAGCGGTTTGCCGCGGTGCTGGCGGCCTATTACATCCTGACCCTGGCTTACTCTCTGTCACTCAAGCGCCAGATGGCCGTGGACGTCATAGCCCTAGCGATGCTCTATACCGTACGCATCATCGCCGGCGCCGCTGCCTTCCAGCAGCCGCTCACGTTCTGGATCCTGGCATTCTCGATGTTCATCTTCCTCAGCTTGGCAATGGTCAAGCGCTATGCCGAGTTGCATGAAGCGCGTACCAAGGGTCATACCAAGAAAACCCGGGGCCGAGGTTATTACCCAAGCGACCTGGAGATGATTTCGTCGCTGGGCGCGGCCTCTGGCTACCTGTCAGTCATGGTTCTAGCCTTGTATATCCACGACGGCCTCACCACGGCGCTCTACAGTAACCCACAGGTGATCTGGCTGGCCTGCCCATTGCTGCTGTTCTGGGTGACTCGGGTCTGGATGCTGACCCATCGGGGCGAAATGCACGATGATCCGGTGGTGTTCGCCATTCGTGATCGCGTCAGTCTCGTGGTGGGTCTCCTGTTTTGCGTGGTGTTCTGGGTGGCGACATGAGTCAAGCGCTGTACTCCTGGGGACGATATCCACGTGCCCCGCAAACCGCCCATGCCAGCACATGGCAGAGTGATTTGCCAGCGCTGCATGCTGCCGTCACCCAGGCTCATGGAAGCACTCTGGCTTTTGGCAATGGCCGTAGCTATGGCGACAGCTGTCTGGCAGCCAGTGATCAGGTGCTGCACATGGGCAGCCTGGATCGCTTTATTCATACCGACTGGCAGCACGGCATCATTCGAGTCGAAGCTGGTATCACCCTGGCGCAGATTCTCGCGGTGGCGATTCCGCACGGTTTCTTCTTGCCAGTCACGCCCGGTACTCAATTTGCCACCGTCGGCGGCGCCATTGCCAACGACGTGCACGGCAAGAATCACCATCTGCGTGGCACCTTTGGCAGGCACGTCTCGCGGTTTGGCCTGTTGCGCCACGGCCAAGAACAACTGACCTGCTCGCCGACCGAAAACATCGAGCTATTTTGCGCCACCATTGGCGGACTCGGCTTGACCGGCGTGATCCAGTGGGCAGAACTGCAGTTGATGCCGGTGAAGGCCAGCCAAATCAACAGCACCGTGGTGCGCTTCGCCAACCTAGCCGAGTTCTTCACCCTGTCCGCAGAACTGGATCATCAACACGAATACAGCGTGGCCTGGATCGACTGCCTGGCCAAAGGCACCGACACCGGGCGCGGCGTATTCATTGTCGGTGACCATGCGCGCTACGGTTCGCTGGACCTTGATGAGCGCTCCAGGCTTTCGGTACCGCTGACACCGCCGATCTCCTTGATCAATAACCTGTCGTTGCGCGCGTTCAACTCCACGTATTGGCACATGCACCCGGCTCAGCGCAGCCAGAGACGCAGCGCCTACGAGCCGTTTTTCTACCCGCTCGATCGCATTCACCACTGGAACCGCATATATGGCCGCAACGGTTTTCAGCAGTATCAATGCGTAATCCCCGACGCGAACGCCGAAGTCGCAATGCGTGAGCTGCTGGGTGCTATCGCTGACAGCGGCCAGGGTTCGTTCCTCGCAGTACTCAAGCGCTGTGGCGATATTGCATCACCCGGGCTGTTGTCGTTCCCCCTGCCCGGCACGTCACTGGCCCTGGATTTCCCCCAGAGCAGCGAGCTGGAAAAAAACCTTTTCCCGCGTCTGGATAGCATCGTGCGTACCGCAGCCGGGCGGCTTTATCCCGCCAAGGACGCGCACATGACCGGCAGCGACTTCCGCCAGGCATACCCCGCCTGGGAGCAACTCGAAGCGCTGCGCGACCCTTCTTTGATGTCCCGCTTCTGGAAACGAGTCACCTTATGAAACGAGTTCTGATCATCGGCGCCACGTCTGCCATCGCCACGGCCTGCGCCCGCTTGTGGGCTGCCCAGGGCAGTGAATTTTTCCTGGTGGCCCGTAATCATGAAAAACTGCAGCAGACCGCCGCAGACCTTCAGGGTCGCGGCGCGAAGAACGTTACCCTGCACGAAATGGACGCCACCGACATTGCTGCCCATGAAGCGATGCTCGAGCAGTGCATGAGCGCCCTGGGTCAGATCGATATCGCACTGATTGCCCATGGCACCTTGCCGGATCAGAAAGCCTGCGAGCAGGATGTAGGTGTTGCCCTGCAAGAGCTCGCCAATAACGGCACCTCGGTGATTGCGCTGTTGACGCTACTGGCCAATCAGTTTGAAACCCAGCGCTGTGGCAGCCTGGCGGTGATTTCGTCGGTGGCAGGTGATCGCGGTCGTCCTTCCAATTATCTGTACGGTACCGCCAAAGCTGCAGTGTCGACCTTCTGCGAAGGCTTGCGCGCCCGCCTGTTCAAAGTCGGTGTACAGGTGACCACCATCAAGCCTGGTTTTGTCGACACACCAATGACCAAAGGCTTGCCATTGCCGGGGCCGCTGCTGGCCACGCCGGAACAAGTGGCGCAACGCATCGTCAAGGGCATCGAAAGCAAGGCCGACACCCTGTATACGCCTGGTTTCTGGGCGTTGATCATGCTGATCATCAAGTGCATCCCTACCCTGATCTTCAAGCGCCTGAACCTGTAATCAGTAGGGCGCGGTCAGGACATATTCAGCCATCAGAGGGATTCATGAGTAACTTTATCAATCGGTTCAATTCGTTAAACCGGATCAGCATTTTCGCGTTTTATATCGTCACTGTGTCGTTCCTCCTGCTGGCCAACCTCAGCACCATCAATGCCGTGACTTATGAGGCTGGCGACTTTGCAGCCAACTCGGTATTGATCCAGCATGCCAAGGATTTTTCGCTTTGGATGGGCAACTACTCCAGGGTTGGATTCAACCATCCCGGCCCGGCCATCCTGTATGTACTGGCCGCCGGTGAAGTCGTATTCCATGATTGGTTACATCTGGTTGAGTTTCCCTTTGCTGGCCAGGTTATGGCTGTAGCCTTTTACAACGCATTCTGGATCACTCTGGCATTTGTAGCGTTTCATCGCCTGACGCAGTCGATCCCTATCGCGCTGGCGTCTCTGAGCGTGTTGCTGTTGATGCTCGGCCTGATGGACTACTCGTTCTTCAATGGCATCTGGATGCCGCACCTGTACCTGTTCCCGTTCGTGATTGCACTGATGGCGATCGCGCGGGTAATTGACGGTAAAGTCGATAGTCTGCAAGCGCTGGCAGTGAGTTCGGGCTTTCTGATCAATGGCCATGTTTCCTTTGTCGGCGTCCTTGGCGTGATGCTTATCGTTGCATTGGCGGGCAACTACTTGATATTCAAAGGGCGGGCCCAAACGGGTCGCGTCATAGTCAGTCCCTCGTTTTTAGTACGTCACAAAATACCGCTGGGTCTATCGTGCCTGACCCTGTTCCTGTTTTTTATCCCTCTTGTCATCAGGACCATCACCGACTTTCCTGGTCCGGTTCACGATTACGCCAGTTTCAGTGGTGGACACACGGCTAACTCTCTTTCAGATTCGGCGGCCTTCGTGGCGTCTTACTGGGGTGGCGCAATATGGGCCGTGCTAGCGCTATGCCTGTCAGCGCTGGCGTGGTGGGCCTGTACACGTGTTCCGCAAGAGCTGCGCACTGGCATCCGCGCCTTGGTGGCGTCGCTCTTCGCGGCAACCTTTGCGCTCCTGTTTTATGCGCGCTATGGCATCGATATGCTTAGCGAACGCTACGTCGGGCTGTTCTATTACGCAGTGCCTGCGCTTGCCATTGCTTATGCCGTGATGGTCCTGCTTTCCAGAACGCGTCTGGGTACGAAGCCGCTTGTTTTGATCGGCTCGCTGGTCCTGTTGGCGACGACGTTCGCCCTGATCAACAAGCCCGTGGCTTACACACAACATTATGGGCAACCGGGTATTGCAGCCGCGTTCGACGCGCTTCAGGCGCAGCATTCGGGTAATGTTCTTGTCCTGGACCTGGACACCACAAGCCAATGGCCGCATGTCTGGTCTTCAGTGGCGGGGTTGGAGGCTTACTCAGCTCGCAAGGGAATCAAGCCCTTCTGTGTGAATCAAAACTGGCACATCCTGTTCACCAAGGATTATCGCTGCACTGAAGAAGAGGTACGTACGGGCAAGCATTTGACGGTGACTTCCTCCAATGCTTATCCAGACAAGATTCCGGTGCTCTCCGCGCTGGGACTCTCGCTATACAACGATGAAACTCCATCCATTGCCGGGCGTGGCACCCTGACGATCGCCAACGCTCGACCAGTGTTCAGCCGCCCTCTCCTGTCGTCTGGCTGGGCCGGCCTGGAAGTCGACAGGGTGTGGAGCGAGGGCAAACAAGCCCGCATCATGTTCAAGACCACTTCGCAAAGCGCCGGGACCTTGAAACTTGATCTGGAAGCCTTCCTGCCAAAACCTGAGTTCTCGCAGTCAGTCTCGTTCGTGTTGAACGGAAAACCTGTTTCGCAGGTGAAATTTTCCGCCCTGAACTCACGTCAGACCATCAGCATTCCTGTAGAGGCCAGTGATCATGTCCAGGACCTGCAGCTTCTGATCGAGAACCCCATATCGCCTAAAAGCGCCGGCCTTTCCAGTGATTCAAGAGAAATCGGCGTGGCTTTGTTCAGCCTCGAGTTCGACGGAGTAACACAATGAATTCTTCCAAGATCCTGCTGCCCGGCGGGGCCGGCCTAGTGGGTCAGAACCTGGTCGCACGGCTCAAGGCCAAGGGCTACAGCAACATCGTGGTTCTGGACAAACACCGTGAAAACCTCGCCATTCTTAAGCAGACCCAGCCTGACATTACCGTCGAGTACGCCGACCTGGCCGAACCCGGTGAATGGCAACGGCATTTTGTCGGCGCAGACGTGGTGGTCATGTTGCAAGCGCAGATCGGCGGCAACGACTATCAGGAATTCGTGCGCAACAACGTCGATGCCACGGCGCTGATCCTCGAACAGGTCAAGCGCCACAACATCCCCCGGTTGATCCCTATCAGCTCCTCGGTGGTGGTGTCGGTGGCTGATGACTTCTACACCAACACCAAAAAAGACCAGGAACGCATGGTCATCGACAGCGGCATCCCCTGCCCGATCCTGCGCCCGACCCTGATGTTCGGCTGGTTCGACCGCAAACACTTGGGCTGGCTGTCGCGCTTCATGAAAAAAGTACCGGTGTTCCCGATCCCCGGCCATGGCCGCTACCTGCGCCAGCCGCTGTATGTGGGTGACTTCTCCAACATTATCATCAGTTGCATCGAGAACCCGCAGATCAACGGCATCTACAACATTTCCGGGCATGAAAACGTCGACTACATCGACATCATCCGCGAAATCAAACGCGCCACCCGCGCCAGCACCTTCATAGTGAAAATCCCCTATCGGCTGTTCTATGCGCTGATCTGGACCTGGAGCCTGTTCGACAAGAACCCACCCTTCACCACGCAACAATTGGCCTCATTGAGCGCCAAAGACGAATTCGAAGTCATCGACTGGCCCGGCATTTTTGGCGTGCCTTATACCCCTTTTGCCGCCGCGATCAATGAAACATTCAATGATCCCGAGTACAGCAAAATCGTGTTGGAGTTTTGAGCATGGGCCAACGTATCGCCGTATTGGGCGCCGGCCCGATGGGTCTGGCAGTTGCCTACCAATTGGCCCGCGACGGGCATCAACCTGTCGTGTTTGAAGCGGATGACCGCGTTGGCGGCATGACGGCTGCATTCGATTTTTCGGGCTTAAGCATCGAACGCTACTACCACTTCCATTGCATCTCCGACCACGCCTTCCTCCAGGTACTGGAAGAGCTGGGCCTGAGCCCGAAAATGCACTGGGTCGAAACCAAAATGGGCTACTGGTACCAGAATCGCCTGCAAGCCTGGGGTAATCCGGTCGCGCTGTTGAAGTTTCGTGGCCTGAGCCTGGTCGCCAAATTCCGCTACGGCCTGCATGCGTTCCTGAGCACCAAACGCAACGATTGGACACCGCTGGACAATCAGGATGCCGCGACCTGGATTCGTCGCTGGGTCGGTGCCGAGGCGTGGGAAGTGCTGTGGCGCCGCCTGTTCGAGTACAAGTTCTACGACTACAGCGACAACCTCTCAGCTGCTTGGATCTGGAGTCGCATCCGTCGTATCGGCCGTTCTCGCTACAGCCTGTTCCGGGAAAAACTCGGTTACCTGGATGGCGGCTCGGAAACGCTGTTGCAGGGCATGAAACAGGACATCGAAGCCAATGGCGGCCAAATCCGTCTCAAGTCGCCAGTCAAGCGTGTGGTGATTGAGAAGGGGCAGGTCACCGGTGTAGAGGTCGACGGCTCGGTCGAGCATTTCGACAAAGTCATCAGCACCATTCCCCTGCCCTATGTGCCGCGGGTCATGCCTGACTTGCCCGCCGACGTACTCAAGCGCTTCAGCGAACTGAAAAACGTCGCGGTGGTCTGCGTAATCGTCAAGCTGCGCAAGCCGCTGACCGAGAACTTCTGGCTCAATACCAATGATCCGGACATGGACATTCCCGGCCTGGTGGAATACAGCAACCTGCGGCCACTGGACCAGCATATTGTCTATGTGCCGTTCTACCTGCCAGGCGAACACCCGACGTTTGCCGAACCGGATCAAGCGTTCCTCGACAAGGTCCAGCGCTACCTGAAGAAGATCAACCCTTCCCTGAGCGATGAGGACTTTATCGAACTGCGTGCCAGCCGTTACCGCTACGCACAGCCGATTTGCGAGCCGGGCTACCTGAGCCGCCTGCCACCTGTGGAGCAATCGATCAAAGGCCTGTGGATCGCCGACACCTCCTATTATTACCCTGAAGACCGCGGCATTTCAGAAAGCCTCGGGTTTGGTCGGCAGATGGCACGGGACGCGACTCAGTGATCCGTCAGTTCATGTCCCGCCAGTTTCTGATTTTTCTGGTCACCGGCAGCATCGCGGCGGGGGTCAATTTTGGTTCGCGGATCATTTACAGCCTGTGGCTGGACTTCTCCACGGCGGTGATCCTGGCGTACCTGACCGGCATGGTGACGGCGTTTATCCTGGCCAAGATGTTCGTCTTCAAGGAAAGCGAGCAAGCCGTGCACCACTCGGCCATGTTCTTCATCCTGGTCAACGCAGTGGCAGCGCTGCAAACGTGGGGCATCAGCATAGGTCTGGCCCATTACCTGCTGCCGGCAATGGGTGTGACCTTCTTTCCCCTGGAAATAGCCCACGCAGTGGGCGTTGCCGTGCCTGTGGTGACCAGCTATATCGGCCACAAACGCTGGTCGTTTCGCTAAACGTCTGCGGGGATAAGAGGAAGCGCCACTAAAACGCAAAAACCCCACCTTCTTTTGAAAGGCGGGGTTCATGTTTACGGTATAGCGCTTCACAACCTACCCGCGAAGAGTACGCGATGAACCCGTCTAAAGCGAGCCTCATACTGAAGAGAGTCGCAAACTGGGTCACAAACCTGGGCTAGCCGAGGTTTATTTACAAATCCCTTCCGGTAGGAGGGGACTTGTCCCCGAAAAGGTCACAGCCAACCGCATCCACCTGCCCTACCTCGATTGCCAAAGCCACCGTCTTCCCGGACAAGTCCGGTCCTACCCGATCTGCGCTGAAGCCGCCTTCCGGGCCATCAATGCACCGTCGCGCGGACCTGTTGGTTTTCGCTCGGCGCGCTGTCGATGATCCAGTCCGGCCAGATGTCCAGCGCCCATTCGCCCTTGCGGCATTGGTCGTGCAGGATGGCCAGCCATTGCCGCAGCGGTTGCTGGGCCATGAGCAGCGTGGCTTTCTGTTCGCCGAACTTGAACGTCAAGGCGATGATTTCCGGCGTGCGAGCCACATCGATCGAGTCAACCAGCCATTTGTTGTCCTGCTGCGCAGTCTGCACCGGCGGTTGTTCGGGCAATTGGGCGATGGCGGCCTGTTGGGCGAAGCTCTGGATCGCATCGGTGTGGTAATCCGGCACCGACGCCACAGCAGTAACGCCCGGGGCAGCAGGTTGCAACCAGCTCAACAGATGCGGCACCAAACGCTTGACCAGGCGCTGGGTCAACCAGAACACCACCGGCCCGCCCGACTCCAGCTCGCCCACCAGTTGCAGGCGGTCTTCGAGTTCATGCATCTCGGTGGTAATACGCTTGAGGTCCATCGGCGCAGGCGCCGGCGTAGCAGATTCCGTACTCACTCATACACTCCAGATTCAGTGCGCAGCCCGAACATAAAGGCCGCAGTCCCTGTGGTAGATGGCCGCTCATGGGCCGGTTATCAAGGGCTGAACGGGCAGACAGGCAAATAAGCCTGTGGTGTTACGCCGCTACCGGCACACCCGTCTCGACCAATGCACTGCATTTCGTCAGACTACCGGCCTGAGCGGTGTAGGAAATTACACCACCGACTGTGGTTGCCAGGGTCGAATCCTTTTTTGTCATGGCATTTCGGTGCCGGTATTGTTGAGTCGTGGAATCACAATGAACACCTCGCCTAACTTGTTTCCCGAAAGACTCTACTCGCTGGACGTTCTTCGGGGGATCGCTGCGCTTGCCGTCGTCTTTTGGCATTGGCAGCACTTTTTTTACGTGGGTGACAGCCCCAAGGATTTCAACGGCATCGGGCAACCGCTGTTCGAGTTCTTCACCTTGGCTTACCAACACGGCTCACTGGCGGTAGAGCTGTTCTTCTGTATTTCCGGATTTGTGTTTTTCTGGCTGTTCTCGCAACAGATTTCAGATAGAACCCTGAGCGCTTCAAAGTTTTTCATGGACAGGTTCAGCCGGCTTTATCCCCTGCACTTCGTCACATTCGTCGGCGTCGCAGTGCTGCAGATGTACTACGCGAGCAGCCACACGACCTACTTTGTGTACCAACAAAATGACTTCTATCACGCCTTTTTAAACCTGCTGCTGATCCCGGCCTGGGGTTTTGAAACCGGTTGGTCGTTCAATGCGCCCATCTGGTCAGTGTCTATCGAGCTCATGCTCTACGCGATCATGTTCGTAACCTGCCTGACCCGTCAGCTGCGCTACCTCATCATCCCGTGCCTGATCGTGCTGGGTTATTACGTCTATCCCAGCCACTACAAACTGGGCAGCGGCATCTTTACGTTCTTCTGCGGCGGGGTCGCGTTCATCTTCATGGACCGCTTGATGAAGCAGATCGGTATCAAGCGCTTTCTGGTTGTCGCCGCACTCCTGGCGACGGCGGCATGGGCGTTTGTCCTGCGGTCCCAGACCCTGAATCTGTACCTTCTGATGGGCGTGGCATTTCCCGCACTGGTGATGTTGCTTGCCTCGATCAGTTGCGCGTTTCCAACCTTCCTGCGCCCCTTGGCAGCAGTGGGCGATATCAGCTACTCGTCCTACCTGCTGCACTTCCCTTTGCAGATCATCTTTGCCATGGTTGTCGACAGCATCGGCAGCGGACGCGAGGTTTTTTACAGCCCCTGGATGCTGGCATTATTCATGGCCGTACTGATTCCCCTCAGCTATGGCTGCCATCGTTTATTTGAGGTGCCTGTGCAGAGGGCGCTGCGCCAAGCCTTTGGAAAATATAAAATTGCCCAGCCTGCGACGAGTTCGTAAAGCCCAGGTTGAGGTAAACGGTCAATCATGGGCCTTTTGTAAAGGCCCGAGCTTTATAGGAGTTTTTTAGATGTCTTCTTACATACCGGTCAGTAGCGAACTGCACCTGGACAAGCGCTGGTTGCGCCATCCTTCGTTCAAGTTCGCCAAGCATGAAATGATCACACCGATTTTTGCCAATGAACTGGTAGATGCCATTCATACATTGCCTGTCGCTTTCGTCAGGCATGAAGATCGTTTTGTATTGGTTGCAATTATGGGGCTAAGGCCCGATGAAAATTTGCTGCTGACCGAAAACGATCAATGGTTGCAGGGCGGTTATGTACCGCTCAGCTATCGCACTCGTCCCTTCCTGTTGCTGGAAATGCCGGGCAATAAAGAGCAGCAAGTATTGTGCATTGAAGAGTCGAATCTGACCGAAGGCATGCTGGGTGAAGCGCTATTTAGCGAGGACGGTCAAATTACTGAAGGCGTCGGCGAAATCTTTAAATTGCTGACCCACTACAACACCACTCGTTTTCTGACCGAGGATATCTGCACAGTGTTGGCCGAGCATGGTCTGATTCAGCCATGGGAATTGACGGTGCATGACGGTGATACACAGCAGCCATTGACTGGCCTGTACCGCATTGACGAAACGGTCTTGAACGCTATTACCGATGAGGCCTTTCTGGCCTTGCGCAAGGCAGCTGCATTCCCGGTTATTTACGCTCAGCTTCTTTCGATGAATAACATGGTTCATCTGTCGCAATTGCTGGTGAACAAAGCCAAAAAAGACAGCGACAAAACTGAAGACAAAAGTGGCGGCACCTTTAGTTTTGCAGGCCTGTAAACCTCTAGTATTGAGGAGTAAATGCTTAAACGGAAAACCCCGCTTCCTGTGAAGGAAGCGGGGTTTTCTTGTTATCACCACACCTCTCACTTGCGTGAGAGGCGTGCCTCCAAGGAGACTTAGGCGATTACGTCAGTAGCGGTCAGAGTAACCAGACCAGTCAGCTTGATCACCGAGTCAGTAGCAGCGGCGAAAGTGGTGGCGGCAGTGTTATCTGCAACAACGTAGGTGTTGTTCTGGAACTGGAAGTACTTAACAGCACCGCCAAGACCACCAGCTACGCTGCCGTCAGCAGTTGCAGCCAGATCCAAAGCCTGAGCCAGGGTGGTTGCAGCAGTAACGTTCACAGCAGCAGTAGTGAACACGCCAGCACCGGTGCTGAAGTTCGACACGTCGATCTTATCTGTACCAGCTACGAAGTCAGTAACGGTAGTGATCGAAGTAGCAGTCGATTTCACAGTGGCGCTAACAGTTGCGCTGAACGAAACGATATCAGCACCAGCACCCAGAGTGATGGTATCAGCACCAGTCGACAGAGTGACGGTGTCAGCACCAGTACCACCGATGATGGAGTCAGTGAAGTTACTGCCAGTTACAGCCAGTTTGCCAGTGAAGGCAGCGGCATTGATGGTAGAACCAGTAGAAGTACCACCAGCCAAGGTCAGATTCAGGTCAGTAGCGCCTTTCACGGTGACATTGGTGTTGTCGCTGTTGGACAGAGCAACGGTGTTAGCCGAAGTACCGTTCGAAGTCAGACCCAGAGTAGTCAGACCAGTAGTAGTCAGCGTACCAACGTTCAAACCAGCAGTGCCAGCAGCACCAACAGTCAGTTCGGTAGCAGTGTTACCCAGGGCAGCGCCCAGAGTAGCGCCGGTAGCAGCGCCAGTCAGGGAAACCGAGGTGCCAGCGCCCAGGTTGCTGATGGTGTCACCGCCAGCAACTACCGAGAACGATTTGATAGTGGTCAGCTGAGCAGCATCAACAGTCGCGTTTGCTGCCAGACCCAGAACTTCAAAGCCTTTAACAGCATTCACTTTGGTGTAATCAGCAGTAGCCAACGAAGTGTTAGCAATGCTCAGAGTGTCAATACCAGCGCCGCCGTCGAGCTGAGTACCAGCAGTCAAAGCAGTCAGTTCGGTAGAACCCAGAACCAGAGTGTCGTTACCCGCGCCGCCAGTGAAAGCGAAAGCAGCAACAGTGTTGCCAGCCGACAGGTCAACGGTTACAGCGCCAGTAGCGGTGGAAGCGTTGATGGACGTCAGCGAACCAGTTGTTGCCAGGTTAGGCGTAATAGCAATGGCTTTGTCGCCAGTGATATTCAGGGTCTTCAACGACGAACCAGCCAGAGCAACGGAGCTGTTTGCACCAGTAGCTGTCAGGTTGACAGTAGTAGTAGCAGGGCCGGAGAAAGCCAGAGTACCGCCAGTCCAAGCGTTCAGGGTCACGTTGGCAGCTGTGTCAGCAGTCGAAGTGATGGTAGTAATACCAGCGCCAGCGAAGTTTTTCAGCGTTACGGCTTGGCCAGCAACGGTGTAGGTCGCGCCTACTACAGCAGGCGTATCGATGATCAGACCAGTAGTGCCAGCGATTGCTGTGTAAGCAGTCGGGCCAGCCAGGGCACCGCCGTTCAGTTGAACGATTTCAACGCTGTTCAGCGTAGGGGTAGCAACTGCGGTATCACCAGCAGCCAGGAACACACGCAGGGTATCAACGCCAGCGCCACCGTTGATGGTGTCAGTCAAGCTCAGGAACTTGGCAGTACCGGTGTTATCAGCGGTGAAGGTGTCGTTGTTCGCAGTGCCGGTCAGGCTATCAACGCCAGCGGTCAGAGCGAACGAACCACCAACAGTGCCACCAGCAGCAACAGCGTTAGCCAGAGCAGTAGGAGCGTTGGCAACAGCAGTCAGGCCAGTAGCTGTCGAAACAACAGTTGCCAAGAAAGCACGGCCAGCATCAGCAGCGCCAGTACCCTGGTAGCCCTGGATTTCAGCAGCGGTGTCGATCTGAGCGGTGAACGCTTGAGCGGCAACCAGTTTGGCTTGAACGACAGCAGCGTCAACCGAACCAGCGGACTGCTGGATGGTCCAGGCGGCTTGAGCCTGGGTCATTTTGCCGGTTTCCAGCTGGTTTACCCAGAAAGTCAGGCCAGCAGCTTCTGGTTGACGACCGAAGGTGTTCAGGTAGATAGCGGTCACTTTGTCGATGTTCGACTTGTTGCCGTAGAGAGCCTGGGATTCGGTCGAAGACGAGAAACCAGCTTGTACAGCAGCGATGTTGCCGTTGGCAGCATCAATTACGCCGGCCCAGAAGTTCTGGCCGGTGGTGTCAGCTGGACGGCCAAAGTAGGCGATGTACAGTTGTTGAACTTGTGCAAAGTAGGTGGAAGCAGCCATTGTTTACTCCAGGAATCATTATAAAAAGAAGCTGACACACAAACGGACAATCTTTGTCTCGTTCATCAGCTGCCCAGCACTACCGTGCAGCCTTGGGCGGCACTCTAGCATAGGTAGTTGTGTATCTCAGCCATTACGGTAGGAAAAATTGCAATGTTTCGTAGGAAATTTTTCTAGATAGCTTTTATCTATCGAAATATCCTACAGCTATAGTTCCCACCTACTAGGTCTCAATCATGTCGTTTTGACACTGATCGACGCCTAATAGGCAGCATTCAAAATGAAATGTAAAGGGAATTTTTAGCTAAAAGAGCGGCTTACAAAACCTTTCTTACGGAACGTACAGATCCTTCCTACACGTCACGTAGTCACACAATACTAGCTTTCGGCAGCGTTGTTAGAACCTTTAGGCCTAAGGCGGTTTGATTTTTTCCGCGCACCTGCAAGACGTTCTCGGTGTGCCGTGCCACGAAGATGTTGCGCTCGTCTAACACGACAGGTTTTTCCAGCACACGATACTCCGCGATATGTTGCAGAGCGGTGTCAGGATCACCTGCCACCGCACCGGACACCCAAAGCAATGTGGCCGCCTCAGGTTTGATCCAGTTAACAGGGATGAAGCAGGGCTGCGTTACAGGTTGCGGCCGGTTGGCGGGGACCGGGGCAACTTCTTCGAGCGCGGCGCTGAACGTTGCGTCCAGTGGTGCGCCGTGGCAGGCGATCAGGCGCAACGAATCGCTGCGCTCGGTGGCCGGGGAAGACAGCAAGGCTTCGATGCGCTCGATCTGCAAACCAAACGCAAACGCCTGGATACGTTCACGGCTGGCTTTGCCGTGGGCGGCGATCTGCTCGGGGTTGGCGATGTAGTAACCCAGGCGCTCGGCCAGGTCTGCGGCGTCGCCGGGCTCGGCCAGCCAGCCGGTGTGGCCTTCATCGACCAGTTCGGAAATACCACCAATACGCGAGGCCACCACCGGCAGGCCGCAGGCCATGGCTTCGGTGATGGTGACGGGCTGGTTCTCGGGGCACACCGAGGGCAGCACGAACACGTGGGCTTGGGCGAAGCGCTCTGCAATGCGGGCGTTGGGCAGGCGGCCCCAGAATTTGACCGAGACGTTTGGGGCGTTTTTCTTCATGATAGCTATATAGCTAGCTAGCATGTGGCCGTCGCCGACCATGTCCAGATGGACCTTTTCCTGGGGCAATAACGCCACGGCATCGAGCAACGCGGGCACGCCTTTATGCCCGCCCATGTAGCCGGTGAACAGGATATGCAGGCGTTCACCGGGCGCAGGCGGCGCGGTATTAATGAAGCGTTCGAGTTCGATACCGTTGGCGATCACGTGCATGCGCTCAGCGGGAATGCCGTTGAGGATGTATTGATCGGCCAGGTAGCGGCTCGGGGAAATGAAGTAATCCACAGCGTCGAGCTGCCAGCGCAGATAGTCCTGGCGCATGCGTTGCGGCAGTTGCACGTCGTCGTCATGGATGTGTTCATGGCAGGTGTGGCACTGGGTGCTGTCCTGGCAGAGGGTGTTTTGCGTGGTGATCCGCGTGCTGTTCATGCAGAAACCCCAGTGGTCGTGCAGGGTCAATGCGATGCGGATGCCGTGTTCGCGGGCCAGTTGCAGGATGCCCAATGACAAGCCAGCCATGTGGTGAGCATGGATGACGTCGGGCTGCCAGTCGGCGATCAGGTTGAGGAAGATGCGTTCCACGCCGGGATGGCAGACGTTGTTGCCGTTCGAAGCGAAGTCGCGCTGGGTCAGGGACACGCGGGTGACGGGCAAGCCATCGAAGACTTCGGTCTGAATCGGATAGCCGGGCAAGCCATGGCTGTTGTCACCGGCCAGCACCCGCACATCATGACCACGGTCCGCGAGGGCACGGGCTTGATGGTGGGCGATGATTTCCGCGCCACCGATGACGTGCGGCGGGAAAAAGTTGGAGATGACGAGAACTTTCATGGTTCGGTTCCTGCCGCTGCGTGAGGGAAGCAATAGCCGCGCAGGCCGGGCAGTTCGATATCGGCATCAGCGGCCAGACCCAGTTCCAGAGCTATACCGCTGGCGTTATCCCCTTCTATTAATAGAAGGCCTTCGGCGCCCTGCCCTGTCACGCGACTGCCGAGCAGGCGTTGCAGCTCCAGGCTGTCGGTTTGCTCGGCGGCCAGGATGATCAGGTCGACGTCGATTTCGTTGAGCTGCAATTCATCGAGCAGCAGCGGCAACGCTTCCTTTATAGGCGCGTTGATGCGGCTGAGGTTGCCTTCGCGGGTGACCGAGCCGGATGCATCGCCTTCGGCCAGTTGCCAGGCGCGCACGATGTGCCGACCGGCCAGCGCCGTGAGCCATTGCGGGTGTTCGCCGATCAGCAAGGCGCACGCGGACGGACGATGGGTCAGCAGTGTGGCGAGGGCCAATTGGCCTGGCGCTTCTACTATAGGAAGCTCCGGCGCGATGACGAAGTGTTGCCACTGGCGCGGCAATGGCTTGAGGGCCAGACGCGGATTGTGGCTGGCCAGTTGCCGCAGCAGTTCCCGGGCGTAGCTGCGCCAGGTGAGGATCGGACGGGCCACGGCTTCGCTGGCCAGTTCCAGGTAGTGCGCGGGCTGGGTCGCGAGTTCGTGGATCATGGCCGCCAATGCTGCGGGGTCGGTCATGTCGACGGTGCGGCAACCGCCTTCGGCAGCCAGTTCAGCCATGACGCCGCCGTTGTGGCAGATGCACGGGCGCGCGTGCCAAAGGCTTTCAACGATGGGCATGCCATAGCCTTCGACCAGCGAGGCGTAAACGCTGACGTGGGCGCGGGCGTAGTAATCGTTGAGGGTGTCGTCGTCGACCACGCCGTGCCAGACGATGCGCGGGTCGGCAGCGCTGGCTTCGCGAACGGCTTCTACTATGTAGTCGGCCCCGGCGTAGCGGTTGCCGATCATGTCCAGCTGCCAGTCCAGATCCGGGTAATCCGCGGCCAGACGTGCGACGGCAGCGAGCAGGACTTTATGGTTTTTGCGCGGCTCCAGGGTCGAGACGCACAGAATGCGCAGCGGTTCGCCTGCACGCGGCGCGGCGGCCGGGGTGGTGGCGCGTGGCGAAGCGGTCAGTTCACCGGGAATCCAGCAGGTGCGAACCTGGGCGCGCGGGGTGATGTTTTCCCGCTGCCAGAAGGCTTGCAGTTGTTTGCCGGCGTCCGGGGAGATCGGCAGCACGCGGTCGCATTCCGCCAGGCCGCTCATATAAGCGGCGTGGTTGTCGCGAATGCTGATGTCGGCGACCCATTCCGGGTGGGTCACGGGGATGGCGTCGTAGAAAATCGCCGCCACCTGCAGGCCGAGTTCCCGGGCTGCCGCTCGTCGGGCCGGGCCCTGACGTTCGAAAACGATTTCACTTTGCAACAACCAGCCACCTTTTAGGTGACGGCCGCCGAGGCTGTCCAGGGTTTGCGGCGCGTGGGCCGGTGAACGCGGCAGCACGTAATGCTCCGGGTCCGGCAGCGGGCCGCCGTACAACGCCAGATTGCGGTATTCGGCTTCGGTGGGCAGCACGTAGGCGCGCAGGTTTTCGTTCCAGGTGACGAACAGCGGCTGGCCGAAATTCTGTAATTTGCGGGTCAGGCTGCGCACCACGCGGGCCACGCCGGTATTGGCGGTGTCGCGCAGGCAGGCGCTGGTGTCGATGACCAGTTGCGGCACCGGCAGATCCTGAATCGGCGCGAGGTCGGCGAGCAGTTCGGCATATGCCTTGATGGTGTGCTGCCAGGTGAAGGTCTGCTGGAAGGTGTCGAGACGGGTTTCCCACTCGGCGCCGGTCAGCAGTTCACCGGCCAGCACGCGCAGGGCTTTTTCGGCGATGTCGTGTTCGTCGCTGCACAGCTGTTGGGCGTCGGCGACGACTTCCGGATGGGCGCCGATGTTCAGCACCAATACCGGTTTGCGCAGCTGCTGCATTTCTGCCAGCGGCAGGTTGAAGCCTTCCCAGTGGGAAACGCTGATGCCCAGATCGGCATTGGCCATCAGGGTATTGAGGTCGGCATCGCTGGGATGGCCCAAGGGCAAAATGTGCGCCTTGAGGTCGTCGGGCAAGTCCAGTTCTTCGGCGGTGGCCAGCACACTGAAGCGCGCTTTGGGATGCACGGCGATGATTTGCCGGGCAATCGGGTACAGGCCTTCGCTGTTTTTGTAGTTGCCGGTTTCCCAGCGACCCAGGTTGATGATGATCGGGCCGTCGTCGGCATCGGCTGCGCTGAGTGCGCTTTCAGCCTGATGACCGTTTTGCCAGAGGCCTTGATCAACGCCGCCGGTCAAGTGATCGGCGCCCAGGTGAATCATCGAAATCTTCACGCCGGGGCCGGCGTCGGGCAGGCTTTGGCTGCGCGACACGAAGTGGCTGATGGGTGTAACCACTTGGGCTTCGGGCAGGAATTCCCGGCGCTGGGCGCGCAGGCGTTCCTGAACCAGACGCGCCGGACCTTGCATGTCTTCATACGGCACGCCGCCACAATCGAGGGCCACGGTGGGAATGCCCCACTGACGGAACACGGCGATGGAGGCATAGAACGGCCAGCCGCCGATCAACGCCACAGTGCCCGCCGGATCATGCCCGACTGGTACGAAGTGGTGACGGTTGTCACGCAGCCATTCGGCGGTGACCTGGTCGAGTTCGGTGTACGGGCCGTGGTGCAGCGGCGGCGTGTGGATGTCATCGGTGATGCTGCGCAACACGTCGTGGTTGGCGCGCTGGGCGACGAAAGTGATGTGCCAGCCGGCCGCTTTCAGGCCTTGAGCAAGCAACAGCAAAACGCGGTCGACACCGAAACGAAACAGCAGGCGTTCATTGCAGATAATTAGATGCATGAGGTCAGTTCAGTCTTATTCAGGCGCATAGCCGATGGCGGCGTAGTCTTGCGCGCCAAACAGCAGTCGATTGAGAGGGCCGGTGATCGCTTCGTCGTTGCCTTTGAGTTGCAACGTCGGGTCGCCAGGGTGACGGCGGTCGATTTCGACGCGCTCGAAACCCCGTGCCTTGAGCAGGAACCCCACCAACGCCGGCGGCATCGGGTTGCGATGCGTCGGGTCGATGTAGAAGTTGCAGGCGCCGACGATCAGGTTTTCCGGGTTCGGCGTTTCGAACAACACCACGCCACCTGGGCGCACGACGCGACGGGCTTCGTCGAGCAGGGCAATGAACACGTCAATCGGGATGTGCTCAATGATGTGAAACGCGGTCAGGCCGCTGAGGCTGTGAGCAGGCAAACTGGCCAGGTAGCGCAGGGCATCGCCGACATAAGCTTCAAGGCCGGCATCGGTGCAGCACTGGATCATCGCGGTGTTGGTATCGACGCCCACAGCCGGGATGTTGGCTTCTTTAAGCAGTTGCAGCCATTCGCCACGGCCACAGCCCAGGTCCAGCACCGGATCGGTGGTCAGTGCCGAGTCGGCATTGCTCATGAAATACGGCAGGTTGGCTTTGAGGCGCTCGCGGATCATCTCTTTCGAGCCACGGAAATTGGCTTCGAATTCCAGATACAGCTCGGGCGGCATGCCGGGTTCTTCGGCCTGCGCCGCAAACACCTGGTTGCCACCGCTCGCTTGTGCCTGGGACACGATCACCGCTTGTTCGCGCTGACGTTGTTCAAGGCGTTCCATGCGCGTGACTAGGTATTGCTCGTTCTGCTCGATGGCCAGCGCGTGTGTGTAGAGACTTTGGTTGGTCTGGTTCTGGATCTGCAAACCGATGTTGCGCAGGCGGGTATTGCCGTCGGCGAGGTGGTATTCCAAGGCATTCATGCGCTCGGGCATATGACGCAGGGCCATGCCGACGTAGACCAGACGCTGCATGCCCGGAATGCGATAGACCACCGCACGCACAAGCATGATGACGACGTTCTTCATCGACGCCCCGCCCGGCCGCTGCCGCGCACGGGTCAAAAAGCCCATCACCCGAGGATGGCCGACGTATTTGCCGATCACCGGAATACCGCGCAGCTTGCGATACAGGCTCGGCGGCGGTATCTGCGCCTGGGCCGGCTGAGCATCGCCGCTGGTGTCGTCGGTGATGGTCGGAATGTAGCGCTCCGGACCGGGCGGCAAATAGCCTTCGAGCTCCATCGGCTCGAAGGCGCGGATCAGGTCGGCGGGCAGATTTGCGGAGAGCTTCGACGACTGAGCGCTCGCTGAAACACGCTCGTATTCGCGGCGATTGACCTCAGCCACGATGTCTTTTTGCAGTTTTTTAAGATCGATAGTCATTATTTGCGTTCAAGACCGGTTAGCAGCCAGTACATGCTGATGAGTTCATAACGCTATAAAGCTGCGTTATTTCGGGAATATGGAGGCGGCCATTCTACGCAGGTGAAGGGCTGGGTGGGAGGGGACTTGTTTTTGATTCGGATGTTGCGTGATCGGCTGTGGGGAATTTCCCTGCTATCCCTGTGCCAGCACAATCTGAAGTCACCTCACTTCCTGTGCCAACATCCAGTTTCCTGTGGGAGGTCCCGCCCCGTCTCCGACGCCGCGCTGTCGCGCAGCAAACTGGGCGGGATAAAATTGAAGTGCGCGCGGGGATCGAAACCGTAGCCTTCACTGGTGTGTCAGCACCCGCGTGGGAGAGT
>Ga0247815_10000182_pt1 | contig 49009 bp, 32 predicted proteins | sample UWRJL194509B1_FD_181014 | JGI IMG/M metagenome (GOLD analysis project Ga0247815, IMG submission 181014) | Plant litter microbial communities from Arlington Agricultural Research Station in Wisconsin, United States - UWRJ-L194-509B-1 | ecosystem: Environmental > Terrestrial > Plant litter >... | reverse complement strand
ATTGAAGCTTTATATCGAAGTCAACGGGATGTGTTGTTCCTTTAATGGTGAGGTCGCCATTTACATGCTCACCTGAAACAGAGGTAATGTTTAATGTTGCTTCAGGATATTTATCTAAAGAGAAGAAGTCATCGGATGCAAGGTGTCCCCAAAATTGTGCATTGGTTTCAGGATCGGTTACGTCGAGTATCTTTATGGAGGTAGTGTCAATGATAAAAGTACCACTATCAAGTTTACCGTCATTCAGGATAACTTCACCCTCTTTAACATCAATTGTTCCGTTATGGGCACCAGTTACTTTTTTTCCTACCCAATCAACATTACTTTCTGCTGCTACCACTTCAAATTTTTGTGTTTTCATTTCTTTTTGTTTTTAAATTGTACAACAAAGTTCGGTAGCTTTTTGACAGCGGTAACGTGATCTGGATCACTTTCACAGCAGCCTGTGCTTAGGTGATGCAGATCACATTTAATTATCCCAATTGGTCATTCTATTTCTGTGCCATTTGTAAGATGCAGGTGGTCAGCTGTTTGTCTTATGTGAATGGTGGTATGCCCTTTAGATATCGTAAAATAGGAAAGGAGGCCGTGAGATATCGTGGTAGCAAAGACAATTTATACCTGAAAAATAGTCTTTGCGCTTTTATTTTTGATAAAAAAACACGAAATTGATCTAAATTTTGATGTTTCTATCAAAACCAATGCTGTCCGTACCTGCCGAAACCATTGATTAAGTTTGACTATTAAACATATTATTAACGCTGCCTTTTCGAGAAGTTTTCTAAGCCCCGATGACGGTACTAACTTAAATCCGTGTGTAAACCATTTGCTTAATAAAGTTAGCGTTGGAAATAGAGTTCTCTCCGGGGGCTCAACACGTGCCAGCAATTGAGCGTTGTAAACAGATACTTTTCAGAAGGCGGCAATATCCAACTTAAAGGCATATAGATATGAATACCAGGATACTAATTGTAGAGGATCATATTACTGAAGCCAATAACCTCGCTATAATTCTGAGACGGGCAGACTATACTGTTTGCACTATTTCACGTTCCGTCAGTAAAGGTTTGAAAGTTTTTGAAAGTGAGAAACCAGACCTTGTATTGCTCAATATACATTTGAACGGTGAGTTAACGGGAATTGATTTTGCTCAAATGTTACGAAGTAAAAACGTGGCTTTTGTGTTTTTATCAGCGGATTCGAACCCCCGCTTTCTGGATGCAGCCAATGCCACCAGGCCTTATGGCTTCCTGTTAAAGCCATTTCGTGAAAAGGATGTATTGATGACGGTGAATGTTGCCTGGTATTTACATTGCAAAAACGGGGTAGTAATGCGAAATGGGCGGCAATCCATGGATGACTTACCGGGTAGTGGGGCCAGAGAAATCATAGGGGCCAGCGAAAGCATGAGGGAGGTAATGGCTGATGTTAAAATAGTGGGGGCATCAGATATTGCAGTGCTGATCCTTGGCGAAAGCGGCACAGGGAAAGAATTGATTGCTCAAAGTATACATCATAGCTCCTCAAGGAAATTGAAGCCGTTTATAGCTGTAGACTGCGCCGCATTACCTGCAACCTTAATAGAATCGGAGTTGTTTGGACATGAACGGGGATCGTTCACTGGTGCTACAGATAAAAGGATTGGGAAATTTGAGCTTGGAAATGAAGGAACAGTATTTTTGGACGAAGTAGGAGAGCTTCCGTTGGAACTACAGGTAAAATTGCTAAGGGTACTCCAGGAAAAAGAGGTTGAACCAATAGGTGGCCGCAAGAAGAAGATCGATGTGAGGATCATTGCGGCAACCAACCGCAATCTGGAAGAGGAGGTTTCAAAGCACAGGTTTAGGCTGGACCTCTACTATCGTTTAAATGTTTTCCCCATTACCTTGCCGCCACTGCGTGAACGAAAGGAAGACATCGCAGCATTAGCCAGTCACTTTGTGAACATTTATGCCTGTAAGGAAAATAAGACTATTACCGGCTTAGCTGATCATGTTTTGCAATCTATGTTCAATTACAACTGGCCAGGGAATATAAGGGAGCTGGAAAATTTGATAGCAAGAAGTGTGTTGCTGAATACAGGGCCAGTGATCAGTTCTGTAAGGTTGCCAGGATCGAATGGCCCGGGTCCGGCGTTGCCGCCAAAACATATCAAAACGATGACTGAAAATGAACGTGACCACATCCTATCAGCCCTTGAATGGTGCAGCTGGAAAATATATGGGCAGGGCGGGGCCGCCGAGCTTCTTGAATTAAATCCCTCTACCTTGAATTCAAGGATGAAGAAGTTAGGCATTGAAAAGAGTTACACGAGAAAAGTTTGAAGCGCATAAAATAAACTAATGCTGATACAGTCTGCTGAGGGTTTCTCTGGATACACCCAGGTAAGCAGCTATAAGGTTTTTCGGAACCAGGTTATACAGTTCAGGATACAATTGTAAAAGCTCTTCGTAACGGTATTTGACATTGTTGTTCATGAAAGACAGAAGCCTTTTTTGAGTGGCTACATAACCTTTATTTGTTCTCCATCGAAAGAATCGCTCGATGCTTTTAAGTTCGTCGCACAATTTTTCCCTGTCGTTATTCGAAAGACATAAGACATCCGCATCTGTGATGCAATCAAGATTGATTGTGGCTTTGGTCTCGCTGTACAAGGCATTGTAATCCGAGGCCCACCAGGTTGGCATAGCAAACTGCAGTATAAACATTTTCAGATCATCATTGATAAAAAAAGATTTTAAACAACCTGAAATTACAAAGTATTCGCAATCTACCTTATCCCCGGCAGTTATCACCGTCTGGCCCTTTTTGTAGCTGACTCTTTTAAAATGAGAAAAGAAATAATCGAACTGATCATCGGTTAAGCTTGTTAATTGCAGTACATGGGCTTTTAATGTTTCCTTAGCTTCCATAGGTGATTGCGCATATGCAGTGCCAATATATAAAAAATCCTTCTGCCGGACAATGTGCCTGCAGAAGGATTTAGGCTGTGGTTCAGCACGTATGTGATGTAGCAGGATTGGATTACTATTTACCCTGAGCAGCAGCTTCAATTACTGCTGCAACTGCTTTAGGCTGAGTCATAAATAATGTATGTCCTCCGGTTACATGGGTCACTTTCGCTTTGGCACGTGCATACATCGTATCCTCAAGTCCCATATTAATGGTTTCGTCGTTGGATGGTTTTACAGCATATACTGGTTTGTTTTTCCACGCTGCGGTAGTTATTTTATCGGTGAAAGATTTAACAGTTAGGGGGATCTGGGAATCATACATAAAGTCTGATTTTTCTTTCGTCTGTCCGTTGGCAAAGGTTTCCTGGAAGGTAGATTTGCCAAGGTAAACATTGCCCTTTGCGTCTGGGGCAAGTATTCCTTTCGGCTGCTCTTTTACAGTTTGAACCAGATCAAGGGTAGATTCACCTGCATCAGGGACAAAGGCTGCTACGTAAACCAGGCTCTTTACATTGTCCGCATTTCCAGCTTCGGTAATTACTGTACCTCCCCAGGAGTGGCCTACCAGAACTACAGGGCCATCCTGACGTTCAAGGGCAAAGTTTGTAGCGGCAACATCTTCTGCCAGCGAGCTGGTTGGGTTTTGCACCAACGTAACTTTATATCCGTCTTTTACCAATATTTTATATACGGACTCCCAGCCCGAAGCATCTGCAAATGCCCCGTGTACAATCACAATGTTTTTAATGCCGGTTGTTTGGGCATTGATTTTTAATGGACTAACTGTTGCCAGTAAAACGGCCACTGCTGCAGCGGCAATCATTTTTGTTGTTGAATTTTGTTTCATGTTTTGATTATCTGCCAGAAGCTAATCCAGAAACATACCATTTGTCATTCAATTGGTATTCAGGTAATTAAGATGGTTTTCCTGCTTTTTAAACTGGCGTTATAACGCTGATTTACGAACATGCGCTGGTGACGTAAATTTACGATATATCATCAGCTATATATCAACGGTTATTTAATAACTGTCTTATTATAAGTGTATTATAAACTGGCATTGTTCGTGAATAGTAGCGCTTTAAAACTAATTTATGAAACCTTCACCAGACTTATTAACTCCAGACAACCACGTACTGGTCCTTATCGATTTTGAAGGGCAAATGGGATTTGCCACCAAAAGTATTTCTTTAAGCGAACTCCGGACAAACACAGCTATTGTTTGCGGCGCCTCTAAAATTTTTAACGTTGCCACGATTGTAACTACAGTTGCTGAAGCGTCTTTTAGCGGCCCTGTTTTCCCTGAAATTGAAGAGTTTTATCCGCAGGCTACTTCCAATTATATCGACCGCACATCAATGAACACCTGGGAAGATGAAGCTGCCTACAAAGCCATTACTGGTACCGGCAAAAAGAAAATTGTTCTTGCCGGATTATGGACAGGAGTATGCATAGTTGGCCCAGCTTTGTCAGCCCTGAGCGAAGGTTATGAGGTTTATGCGATCACTGATGCCTGCGGCGATGTTAGCACCGAGGCTCACGAGCGTGCTGTACAGCGAATGGTGCATTCGGGCGTAAAACCGATTACGTCAGTACAATATCTGCTGGAACTTCAGCGCGACTGGGCACGCCAGGAAACATATGTTGCTGTGACTAACCTGATGAAAAAGTACGGTGGTGCGTATGGTATCGGTATTCAGTATGCCCACCACATGCTTGGCCATTAACCCGGAACCTCGGTTATCAATCACTTTATAAAATGATCACATTCAGTGAAGAAAAAATACCTCATCATCTGTTTACTTATCTGGTGTAATCACCAGGCTTTGCTGGCACAATCCTTTAAACTGATGCGTTATGACGAGGACTATAGCGCTCTGAAGGCCGATACCAGTAATAAAATCTACAATCAGATCAAATACCTCGGGCTCTCAGGAGAGAGGGATATATACATTTCACTGGGTGGTGAGTTGCGTTACGAATACTCAGGGAGGTTTGATGAGAATTGGATAGCAGACCAGGCCTATAATTATAGTTTTCTGCAACGCTACTCTCTGCATGCGAACCTTCAGCTGGGTAACCGTTTCCGGATATTTACCCAGGTCAATAGCGGACTGGAAAATGGCAGCAAGTATGGCGCTGCCCCGGTTGATGAAGATAAACTGAACATTCAAAACCTTTTTGCCGAACTTAAGGTATGGCAAAAAGGTGATCAAAGCTTTTCTGTCAGGGCAGGCCGGCAGGAACTCAATTACGGCACCGGCAGGCTTATCTCTGTGCGGGAAGGCACTAATGTCCGTCTTTATTTCACAGGGGCAAAGGCGATGTTTACAGCTAAGGGATTCACTATCGATGGCTTCGTGATGATGGCGGATAATATATATCCGGGAGTATTTGACAATACACCAACACATGAAACTAACCTTTGGGGACTCTATTCTACGCTGATGATAGCCAAAGGCGGGAACTTTGACTTTTACTACCTCGGCGTGAAAAACAATCAGAAGGAATTCGAGGAAGGGATAGCAGACGAAACCAGGCATACCATTGCTTCCCGTTACTGGAAAAATGGCGGCGGATTTATCTACAACCTTGAAGCCGCCTATCAATTCGGAACTTTCGGGAAAGGACAGATCAACGCCTGGACAGCTGCGATAGATTTTGGTTATGTATTTGATAAATTGCAAGGCAAGCCGAGTATCAATTTAAGAAACGACTACATCTCTGGTGATATGAAAAAGGGCGACAATAAATTGCAGACCTTCAATCCGTTATATCCCCGGGGAGGTTACTTTGGCTTCAATCCATTAATAGGGCCCGCAAACTTGATCGACCTTCATCCTTACGCTACTTACAGCCCGTCAGACAGCTGGGACTTACAGGCGGATATAGTTTACAACTGGCGTTATTCCGTACAAGACGGTTTGTACAGACCCAGTGGAAATTTCAATCTGCCTGGAGCTGGTTCTTCAAAAAAATACATTGGTACAACTTATCTCCTCAGTGCAGAGCACAGGTTCAGTAAATTTTTCTCGGTCAGCACCGGCGCGCAGTATTTTAAAACCGGGACGTTTATCAGGGATGAGGTTCAGCCGTCTGCAAATTCCTGGTTTTATAATCTTCAGTTCACTTTTAAATTTTAACAATCAAAAAAAAAAATCTCATGAAAAAACTATTCAAAACCCTGAGGCTAAGCCTTTCTTCATTCATTCTTGTGCTCGCAGTAACTACCTGTGCGCTGGGACAAAACGCATCGCCAGCACTGGCCGCTGTAGGTACTTCAGCTATTTTAGGTAAGGCCGATGGTGTTGCCATTGAGGGTAAGGTCCAAAGCCCTTCAGCTCAGGCAACGCCTTTGCAGATTATCTGTATTTTTGAGTATACGGAAGGTGACATGACCAGTCCACAGGCCCTTCCGGCAGCGGCAAACGGCCTCCTGCACGTGGATCAGGCATTAAGCGGACTCATTACAGATCTGCGTAAAAGTGGGAAGTTTGCTGGCCATGCTTTAGAAACCATAATAATTACGCCGCCAAAAGGAACTATACCAGCGCAAAAATTATTGCTGATTGGTCTTGGAAACCGCAACAGTTTTGACCCTGAAATTATGACCAGCGTGGGCAGGGTTGGAATGCGTGAAGCATTACGCCTTGGTGTAAGCAGTTATTCCCACGGCAGCGATCTAAAAGATGCTGGCATTGATTCGCCGACTGGAATTGTAGCAGTTAATGTAGTGAAAGGGGCTTTAGATGCTTACGAAACTGAAGAATACCTGGTAAGGAAAAAGCTGAGCAGCCACAAACCACTAATGAAGGTTACGCTTTTAGCGGGTCAGGCATTTTTTGCCCCTGCAGGTGAAGCTATCAAAGCTTATTTATCAACCAAAAACTAAGCGGAATCACAATGATAAATGCAGACATGGTTTTGTTCAATGGTAAAATCCATACCGTAGACATTAATTTACCGGCAGCAACTGCTGTGGCGATACACGATGGTAAAATTATCGCAGTTGGCGATGATGCACCGGTTCTAAAATATGCAGGCGAAGGTACCATTGTTATCGACCTGCAGAAAAAAAGGGTGATACCAGGTATCAACGATTCGCATACGCACCTGATCAGGGGAGGTTTAAACTATAATCTGGAGTTGCGATGGGACGGCGTTCCCTCTCTGGCCGATGCACTGCGAATGCTGAAAGAACAGGTAGACCGCACGCCATCGCCGCAATGGGTAAGGGTAATCGGGGGCTGGTCAGAATTTCAGTTCGCCGAGAAGCGTATGCCTACACTGGCAGAAATCAATGCGCTGTCACCAGATACGCCAGTGTTTATCATGCATTTATACGACCGCGCATTTTTAAACCGCGCGGCACTGAAGGCAGTTGGTTATACCAAAGACACCCCGGCGCCTCCGGGAAGCCACATTGAAAAGGACTCTAAAGGAGAGCCTACGGGCTTAATTATTGCTACACCAAATGCCATGATCTTATATGCTACATTGGGCAAAGGACCTAAATTATCATATGAACACCAGGTAAATTCTACCCGTCATTACATGCGTGAGATGAACCGGTTTGGTATTACAAGTGTAATTGATGCCGGCGGGGGATCACAGAATTATCCTGATGATTATAAGGTTGTACAGGAGCTTAACGATGAAGGTAAACTCACCGTTAGAATAGCCTACAACCTTTTTACACAGCATCCAAAACACGAGATGGAAGATTTTGAATCCTGGACGAAATCAGTTAAATTATATCAGGGCGATGACATGTTCAGGCATAACGGAGCGGGTGAGATGCTGGTTTTTTCTGCGGCAGATTTTGAAGATTTTCTTCAGCCGCGACATGAACTTCCCGACCAGATGGAGGATGAACTCGAAAGGGTTGTACGTTTACTGGTCGAGAACCGCTGGCCATTCCGCCTCCATGCCACATACAATGAAAGTATCACGCGCTTTTTAAATATTTTCGAAAAGGTGAACAGGGACACCCCCTTTAATGGCTTACCCTGGATATTTGACCATGCAGAAACCATTCACGAAAAAAATATTGAACGGGTGAAAGCGCTGGGTGGCGGCATTGCCATACAGGACAGGATGGCTTTCCAGGGTGAATATTTTGCGAACCGCTACGGGGCTAAAGCTGCCCTGCAGACACCGCCGGTGAAAAAAATACTCGAAATGGATGTGCCGGTAGGCGGTGGTACAGATGCAACCCGTGTCTCCAGCTACAACCCATGGTTGGCACTCTATTGGTTAACATCGGGCAAAACGGTAGGAGGCTTATCTTTATATGACGAAGATAGCCGCCTTAGCCGCGAAACCGCACTTGAAATTTATACCCGTGGCAGCGCCTGGTTCTCTAACGAACAACAAAAAAAAGGAAGTATAAAGGCCGGACAGCTTGCTGACCTGGCTGTGCTGGACCGTGATTATTTTTCAGTTGATGAGGAAGAAATTAAAGCAATAGAAGCTGATATGACCATTTTAGGTGGCCAAATAGTGTATGCGAAGGGAGCGTTTTCTGAACATAACCCGCCTCCCATTCCTGTATTGCCAGATTGGTCGCCAGCGAAAATATACAACGGTTATTTTTCTGAAAGTACTCACCGCGTGCAGGCACACTCCAAACAGGCCCAGGCAGAAAAGCGACGGTCTGATCGAGCCATTATGCAGTTACAAATTGCAACAGCGGTACATTCATGTGCAGGTAGTTGTAACGTGCATGGCCACAATCATAACAACGCGCGGTTAAGTGGTGTCCCGGTTAATGATTTCACTGCATTTTGGGGTGCACTGGGCTGTTCATGCTTCGCTTTCTGACGGTTATGAATTTGACCGCGAAGCCATTTAGTATCAAATTTTAAACTTTAAACTATTAAACGTTATGGAAAAGACACACAGTATCTGGTATGTTACCCTGGTGTTAAGCGCAATAGCTGGCTATTGTGATACAGTTACTTTTATAAGTGCTGACTCTATCTTTTCGGCACACGTGACGGGAAATTTCATTGTTTTCGCTTATCAGATCATCAACGGATCCAATGCGCAGGTATGGATAAAATTGCTCACCTTTCCTGTCTTCATTATTTCGGTTATAATTGGCGGGCACATAGGAGCTGAGCCAGGCAAACGTTACCGTTTGCTGCTGATGGAGGGCTTTCTCATTGTTGCTGCTGGCTTGCTGGCAGTATTCTTTAAATTATATAGTCCGGCAACCTGGGGCACATACCTGGTTACTATGGTAGTGGTATTTGCAATGGGTTTCCAAAACGCATTTGGCAAACTTTATGGGAAAGAAACATACGGGCCCACCACGATGATGACAGGGAATGTAACACAGGCTTCACTCGATCTGGGCAACGTACTGGGTTCGGCCTTCACCAATTTATTGAGTTTGGAGAGCTTAAAAAAACAAATGATTACTATCGGCGGATTCCTGATTGGTTGTCTGGCTGGCGCAACAATGGCAAATTTCTTTGGACTGTATGTGTTGATCATTCCGGGGCTGGTACTGCTCATTTGTTATTACACCACTGAAAAACATTCCGATCAGGCCGTGTCAACGGGTCAAAGTGGGATTGCATCTTCGCAAACTTTGCCTCCGGCGTAGCATTATCAAGTGATGGTAATGCATGCCTATTTACGCGGGTCTGGCGGTAGTGACTGAAGCCTATCGTCCCAAATATAAACAATAGCTATTAAATTTTAATTCAAAATGTTTTAACCTTTGATAGCTATTGTTTTCTATTCTTGATTCGTAAATTCACGATATATCATCAATAGTATTTGCCTTCCAATAAGTTAACTAAGTAATAAATAGCTCTTTATGTTGTGGTGTTATTGTTGCAAACCCAGATGTACCAGAAAACATGGCACATCAAATTAATCTAATGAGTCTAAACGTAAAATCAGGCATTGCGACACTATTGTTGATGTCGTTCACCGTTGGATATTGTGATACCATCACCTTTTTTACTTCCGGTTTTTTTTCTGTCCACGTGGTAGGAAATGTGATATTTTCGGCCTATCAGTTTTTGCATCATAGTGCAGCAAAGGGGATTTTTCAATTGCTTTCTATTCCCGTTTATCTGGGGGCATTTTTCGCTTCAAGGGAGCTGTTGAAAATAGGATTAAAGAAAATGGATGTGATTAAACTTAGCGGAATACTACTGATGGTATCCGGATTGCTATATATTGTGCTCATCACTGCAGATATTTTTAACAGTCAGCTCATCTGGCTATTTCTGGATTTCTTAGTTGTGTTCGCTATGGGGACTTTCGGCGCTGCAAAATATAAATCAACTTCAGAATTTCACTTGATGGATAGTATTGTCCCTGCTTTTTGGGCAAAGGGTCTTGACCTTGATAACCGTGCCGCGCTGATGGTTCTTGTCGGTTTTGTAGCAGGATGTGCTTCGGGTGCAGTAGCGGCAAATTTTGTTGGCCTGGGTGGCGTAATGTTGCCGGGAGTACTGTTGCTTTTGTTTACCATGAATGATGAATAGTATGCGGCATATCCTTTGGCTTTTACTGCTTACAAACTGCAATCCAATTGCCTTTTCTCATACGGGCTACCAGTGGGCATATCTCGCAATTGCGAAAACCAATTTTAAGAAGACGGAACTGGTAAAGAATGTTAAGAGGACTGATACAGTAAATGTTATTACTACGGATACTGCTAAAACCGGAAAGAAGGCTGATACGGCATTGAACGTTTCGGATAGAATAAAACAGTCCGTTGCCTTAGCTGTAAAGCTAACAATGCAGGGTGACTCCCTGCCGGACAGCGAAAAAATGTCCGATAAGAAAATTGCCTGCTACAAAAAGGCGATAGCAATTTATGATAACATTGGCGACAAGCGTTCCAAGGCAGCGGTACTCATTAAATTAGGTAACGTGTACCTGATGGGAGGGCAATACCAAACCATGATTGACCTGCTTAACGCTGCACACAGAATATACGAGTCCATAGATTATCCCGAAAAGGAAATGGACCTGGAATGGCTATATGAACGTTACGAGTATGCCTATCTTGGTAAAGACAACTACACAGAAGCATTAAAATATGCACTTCAATCTGTAAGAATTATTGAGAAATACAAAGATGTTTCTCTAAAAGCTTTTCGTATTTATAACAATGTGGCCCTGCTAAATAGTTTGTTAAAGAGATATGAGACGCAAACATATTTTTTGAATAAGGCGCTGCCCATAGCCAGGAAATTTGAACAGCAAAAAAATGATTCTACAATGGTCGCCCAGGTGTTGGGAAATATTGTGGTTTCAAAAATCGCGCAGGATAAACCAGCTGAAGCTATAGCCTATCTTAAAAAGATAGGCGACCGCTATCCGCATTCTAATCTGGGGTGGAGGCATTTTATCAACAAATATTACCTGCAAGCCTATACAGAAAACCGGCAGTTTGGTCAGGCAGAGAGGTACTACGGGCTGGTGGTTAAACAAACGGCGGATCTGGACAGGTTCCACGCGCATCAAACCACCAACTATAACGCCATTATCAAATACCTGACTGCTACGGAACAATATAATATGGCCTACAAATACCTGAAAATGAACGATACTGCCTGTCGCAGAAATAGTCAGGTTGACCTGTTGGCCAGAAACTATCTTGACTGGTTCCATGTAGATTCTTTAAAGGGAGATTATAAAACAGCAATACATCATTACCAGCTCTCAAGGGTGATTGCCGATTCGCTGATTAATACAAAAAAAGCCTCGCAGCTGGCAGATCTGCAGATAGGCTATCAAACTGAAAAAAAGGACGAAGATATCCGCCTGAAGGAGCAAAAGATATTACTGTTGAATAAACAGGCCCAATACCAGCACGTAAGCCTCCTGCACGAAAAAACTATCCGGCATTTCACATTTGCCGGGCTGGTCATGCTTATGCTTTTACTTGGCATCAGTTATAATAGGTACCGCCTCAAGAAACGTACAAATTTACAGCTGGAATTGCAGCAGGGTAACATTAATGCAGCAAATTCATCGCTCAGGCACCTGAACGATTCGCTTCAAACCCTGCTGAGAGAGAAAGAATGGCTGTTAAAAGAGATCCATCACCGCGTAAAAAATAACCTCCAGATTGTGATCAGCCTGCTCAATACGCAAAGTGCCTACCTGAAAAATCAGGATGCCCTGGATGCAATCAGGAACAGCCAGCACAGGATGCATGCCATGTCCCTCATTCATCAGAAACTTTACCAGTCGGACAATATGGCAAGCATTGATATGAACGTATACATACACGAATTGGTAGAGTACCTGGACGAGAGTTTTAAGCAGGACAAGAAGGTTACAATAAACCTGGAAATATCATCAGTTAAACTGGATGTTTCGCAGGCTGTACCTCTTGGACTGATACTTAATGAGGCGATCAGCAATTCTATTAAATACGCCTTTGCCAATAAGGAAAACGGGCGTATTGATATTCTGCTTGAGCCGTTGGGCGAGGGGCAATACCTGTTGTGTATCGCAGATAATGGGATAGGCCTGCCTGACGGATTTGATTCATATAATACCAGTTCGCTGGGAATGAGCTTAATGCAGGGGCTAAGTCAGCAACTGGAGGGTGATTTTCTGCTGGAAAATAAAGACGGTCTGCGGGTATGTGTAACCTTTAAGGCGATGCAATTAATCAGTTAACTGACAGGTATAACCAATCTGTTATTTAGGAATAACAATATGAAAGAGAATATTTTAATAGTAGAAGACCAGTTTATAGTAGCCAATGATCTCAGGATTATGTTACAGCGGGCAGGATACCAGATTTGCGGTATTGCGCCATCGGTAGCGAAAGCACTCGACCTGATTGCTGCTAAAAAACCCGATTGGATTTTACTCGACATTTTCTTGCAGGGTACAAAAACAGGTCTGGATCTGGCCGGGCAGTTACGAGAAATGGATATTCCTTTTATCTATATTTCTGCCAATACCAACCAGGGTATATTGGAAGCCGCAAAATCTACCGAGCCTTATGGGTTTTTAGTAAAACCTTTTCGTGAAAAAGACCTGCTGGTAATGTTGGATATTGCATTATACCGGCATGAACAGAGTAAAAAGCTAAACCGCCCGAAGGAAATAACGCTGCAAGAACAGATTGAACGAATAAGCGCTAAAGCTGAAAGCAGGGAAGAGAAGTTGAAACAATCCGCAACTGCACTGCAAAGTATCATTCCTTTCGACTGTCTGAATATCATCAAAAATGAAGCTTCGGGAGAAGCTGAGCAGATTTATCTCACCAAAACGAGCCTGAATATCTTTCAGGTTAGGTCACTGAACGATTTGTTCGAAATAACAGGAGTATCGCAACGGGATTACCGTTCCTGGAAGATATCGCCTATAAAAGCCAAAAACCAGTTCTATAACAACTTTGATTTTCGCCGTTTAAAAATGGATAGTTTGTGGTTAAAGGCATTAAGCGATCAGTTCCACTATGAATCTGCATTATGTTTTGATATACGGGCGGCGGATGGCTACACCTATAAACTAACATTCTTCAGTACAGAACCAGATAGCTACAACCAACTGCAGTTGGATCTGTTGCAAAAGAATGAAGGTACGCTTCAATACCTGATTAGCGGTGTCGTTTCAAAAAAAGAAGCTGAAGTAACACAGGTGCCGCCAGCAAAGGTCGCTGCTGTTCCACTCTCCATTCCGGCCGCCAGCCAGAACTTCAATGGTATTATAGGGCAAAGCCCTCTGTTGAAAGCTGTGTTCAACAAGATCACTATCGTTGCACCCGATCAGACTTCAGTATTGATACTGGGCGAAAGCGGAACTGGAAAAGAACGTATTGCGCAAACGATCCACCAGATGTCACCGCGGAAAAGTAAAACACTGGTTACCGTTAACTGTGCAGCGCTGCCCATCAATCTGATCGAATCCGAACTCTTCGGACATGAAAGGGGAGCTTTCACGGGGGCCACTGACAAGCGAATTGGTAAATTTGAACAAGCGGATGGTGGTACAATTTTTCTTGATGAAATAGGAGAATTGCCACTTGAAGCCCAGGTGAAACTGTTACGTGTTCTACAAGAAAAAGAAATAGAACGACTGGGCGGTAGTTATACAAAGAAAGTCAATGTACGCATTATTGCTGCTACTAACCGCAACCTGGAGAAGGAGGTTGCCGAAGGTCGTTTCAGGCTGGATCTTTACTACAGGCTTAATGTTTTTCCTATTGAGCTTCCATCTTTGAGGCAGCGTAAGGAAGATATTCCATTATTGGCCAGCTACTTTCTTGACCGGTTACTAAAAAAATCAAACAGAACGGTTAACGGTATCAGTAACAGCGCCATGCAGACGTTAATGGATTATGACTGGCCCGGCAACATCCGCGAACTTGAACACCTGATGGAACGGAGTTTACTAATGGCCTCTGGTGATCTTATTGAAAATATAGACATCGCAGCAGTCCCAACTGTAAGTAATCCAGGTACTCAGGGAAGTGTCCGTATCCGCACGCTTGAAGAAATGGAGCGCGACCACATACTGGAAATACTTAAGATATGCAAGGGAAAAATATTTGGAGCAGGTGGTGCGGCAGAAATGCTGAATATTCCGTCTACAACATTGAATTCAAAAATCAAGAAGCTGGGGATTAAATATGAATTTGTAATGTCGCCCGGTTCCCCACTACTCTAATTGGAGATATGCCGGAAACCTAAACCGGTATATCCTGAACCGCATCAAGTGTCACTTTTTCACCCTTCAACCTGGGTAAAATTGCAAGGGCTATGAGCGTCAGAAAAATAAGTACGCTGGTGAGCGTGTAATAATCTATGGCAGTCTTTAACAATGCCTGCTGATCAAGTAAATTTTTAAGCAGGTGGGTTGCCCCGATGCGACTTGAATTTGTATCACTGCCATGGCGGGCAAAAACGTGAGTATAGATTTGGAGTCGCCCAATTGCAGCCGGATCCATAAATGATAGTTGATGTTCAAATCGGTCTATATGTAAACCAGTGTCATATAGTTGAAAATAATTGATCAGGGCCATACTTATCGTGGTGCCCAATAATCTCATAGAAACTGCCGTTGCGCCAGCTGTCGCACCAAGATTCATCGGCACTGAGGTGACCATGAAAACGATGATTGGGGTAAGTAATATTCCTGTTCCCATGCCCTGTACCAATAAAGGAAGGTAATAAACCGCTACATTGGCCTGCGGACTAAACAAAAAGATCATCCAGGTGTAATGTAACAACAGCACGCTAAAGCCCAACATCCAGATCAGATAGAAAGACCGCTTAAAAATCATCATCCTCGATGATATCAGCGTTCCGGCGATTGCCCCTATCACGTTAAAAATCAAAATGTTGCCCAGGTGCATCGGATCCATCTTCAATACTTGTGTGAAAAATAGGGTAGTAAAACTGAACGCACCACGTGCCAGATATAAAATAATAATTAAAGCAATTCCTGTACGATAAGCGGGATATTTATATATCTCAAGGTTGAGATAAGGTCTTTTCAAATGTCGCTGCCTTATCAGATATACACTCAGTGCCACCACGAAAATGATCAGCGCAAAAGTGATGCGTTTGTCTGAAAACCAGTTTAATTGCTGCCCATACACCAATGCATAGGTTAATGAGAACAATGCTGCGGCATAGATTACAAAACTTTGCCAATCCAATTGATAGAGCGGTATTTTGCGGTTCAATCTATGCCTGTTAAGAATAATCATGGCAAAAATGCCACCTGGTATGAAGGCATACGTGACAAGCAAGTAAAGGTCGTTGTAATTCAGTGAGTCTAGAAAGGGCGCTGTTACCATTGTTGTCACGGGGGAGATGCACAGTAATATGCAGTATACTACTGAATAACCGATTTCCCTTGCACGTTCTGTTTTCAGGTGATTAAAGATCAACGAAATGCAAATGGCAACTAAACTAAGATTGGCGATGCCCTGGAGGAACCTGAAAAAAAGTAGAGTGCCCAGGGTGGTAGCACAATATCCGCCATAGGCGGTTACCACTTCCAGTATTAAAGCGATCAGCATATAATCTTTTGTGACCAGATAACTTGAAAACCTTCGTTCCAGAGGAAAATAACTTACCAGCGCGGCATATAGAATAATAAGCGTGTAATTGGCATCGTTGGGGTCAATGCCATAAAACCCGCAAGCAGCATTGATGCTTGCAGTTGATAAAGTGAACAATAATAAATTTGGTACCAGCAGCATAAATATACAAATCCTGACTGCCCATTTTGGTACCCATTTTTTATAGAGTTGAGGCGTTTCGATCATGGGTTTTTGATTATTTTGACAGTCGCATTCATACCGGCCCGGAGAATCTCTGTGCGGTTTTTTTCGTCTGTAAGCCTGATTTTTACCGGGATACGCTGTACTATTTTAACAAAGTTCCCGGTAGAATTATCCACAGGCAATAACGAGTAGCTCGATCCGGTAACTGGCGACAGGGATAGGACCTGTCCATGAAAAATCTCGTCTGGGAAAGCATCTGTTTCAATGAGTACCGGCTGGCCGATTTTCATTCCCCCGATCTGGGTTTCTTTAAAATTGGCTACTACCCACTTCTCTGCCTCCTGATTTACAATGCTGGCGAGCGTCTGATTGGCCTGCACAAATTCGCCGTTCTCAATGGTCCGTCGTCCCATTTTTCCTTTGTACGGGGCAATGATTGCAGTATAGGTCAAATCGAGGCTTACCCTATTTTGAACCGCACTGCGCCGCCTGGCTTCGGCTGCTAAGCCAGCCTTCTGCGCGCGGTAATCATCAATGCGGGACAATGCTGCACGATAATTGCCCTGTGCTGTCTCATAGTCAGACCGGGCAATATCCCGTGCTTCTTTTATTGCCTCTACCTGCTGGGGAGTAGCAGACTCTGCTATGAGAAGCTTGGTGTAACGGTTATATTCTTTTTCCTGCCTGGTCAAACGTGCGCGTACTGCGGCAATCTGTGATTCGCTGACAGCAGCCAGACGGGTTGCTGTAATGATATTGCTTTCCAATACCTGCAGTTCTGCACGCGCATTCTCTGTAGCTTCTAAACTTTCTGTTTCCTGTAATATAAACTGAATGGGGTCGATCTTAACAAGGGTATCACCTTTATTTACCTGCTGGTTTTCTTCAAATCTCACTTCCTTTACATAACCACTTACCCGTGTGACGACCGGATTAATGTATTCCTGTACCTGGGCATCATTGGTTTTCTGATACTTGTAATTATCGGTTAGAATTTCTGCACCCATAATGAGTAAACCAATCAGGATGATTACCGCCACCCACGAAGTAACCCTGGTAATCACCCTATCTGTTGCCGTATAGTTTTGCGTTGTACTATTCATATTAAAGATGTCCTATGATTTTTTGAAGTTGATAGTAATGTAACTGAGCGGATATCCGGGCGGCGGAAAGATCAAAGCCTGATTGCAACAGTTGAACATCGGCATCCAGGTAATCTGTTATTAGCGACGTTTGGTTGAGGTAACTGTTTTTAATAATGCGAAGATTTTCGGTAGCCTGCGCGATATTGGAAAGGGCCACTTTTATACTTTCCTGATCGAGTTTAAATTGCAAATAAGTTTCTTTTATTTGACTTTTGATATGGTCGTGAAGGTCCATGAGTTCGAGACGGCTTTGCTGGACAGCCAGCTCAGCAAAATTTACCTGATGTTTGGTTTTAACTAAGGACGAGATTGAAAACGAAGCCCTGATACCTGCCATGCCCAAACCAGAGAGTGCACGCACGTAAGGGTAGAAGGTGCCCTGGGGAAAGCTGTAGTTATAATTCGCAAATAAATCGATGCTAGGCAATACGTGTGATTTTACATCACGGAGCCGAAGTTCCGTTAGCTTGTGTTCCTGTTTAGCCATATTTATTTCAGGAGCACCGGAAGCTGCTTTGGTAAGCAATTCTTCATAGGTGACCAGCTGTACTGTGTCCGGTAAAAAAGATTGCAAAGGTTCAATTAGCATATCTTCATCCTGTCCAACCAGCAGATTGATCTTTTGGGTTGCTACTGCATTTTCATTGGAAATTTGCTTCACCTGCAGTTTTTGATTTGATAATTTCAATTTGGCCCTCAAAACATCACTTTTCAGTACAGCTCCATTTTTATAAACTGCTTTAATCTTCAATAGAACTTTATCTTGTTCTTCAATGTCTTGTAACAGAAGCGTTTGAAATGCCTTACCTCTAAGAAGATCAAGGTAATACGCAGAGGCCAGTAGTTTAATTTCTGATTCAGACAGGTTAAGTTGTTGTTCGCTGATTTTCAACGATATTTTTTCGGCATTCACTTGCCTGCCTGACTGCCCGCCATGATACAGGTTAAAGTACATCGATGAGCCCAGGCTGTAATAGGTATGTGCAATCGGGTAATAGGTAGGGTGATGAAAGATTCCGTTTTCGTATTGAGGCAGGTTACTAATTTTTTCATACTCGCCATTCAGACTGATGTCCGGCAAACGGGATACCCTGGCATTCTCGACTTTTTCCTGTTGCTGCATTATTTGCAGCTTCCTGATATTAACAACTTTACTATTTGCAGATACCTTTTTCCACAATTCCTCGATAGTAAACGAAACAGAATCTGCAGTATTTGGTTGTGCTATGCTGGGGGCTACGTTGCAGGCAATAATGGTGAAGATAAAAAAGAACTTCCTGATTGTTATTTTAGCCAGTATTCGCATATTGTTCCATCTGATTTTACATCAGTTTGATTCAATACTTAGACCATGCTATATGTTGTTAAATATCAGTCGTTTAAACGATTTTGTTATCTTTTTAGCCAGACGATATTTCGCCATTTTATGTTTTGCTTAGCAAAGCCGGTACCTGAGGCCGGTTAGTAAGCAGATATTAACAAAATTGAAATTGGGTTATACCAGATAAATCAGCACCTTCTACTAAGATAGAGGGTACTGATTCGGAAATTATTTGGCGGTCTTATTTGACATCTTTCTTTATTGCATTTGCAGAGTCAAGATGCATTTTTAAGACAGGCAGGGTTTTAGCTGCAAAAGCCTTAATGTTTTCATCCTTGAGCCCTTTAGCTGCCATTTCAAATTGGTCAATATCATCTTTATGGTCGTCCGTCATCATGGAAATATAATGTTTGTCGAAATCCGCACCACTTAGTTTTTTCATTTCATCAATATGTTGTTGAATTTCTGCGGGCATTTTGGAAGGGATGACAATGTTCTTAGCCGAAGCTAACGCCATTAGCTCCTGATTTGATTTAGTATGATCTTTGACCATCATAGCTCCAAAATTTTTAATCCTTGCACTTTGTGCTTTTTGTTGCGCCATATTGCCAAGTTCGACTTCCATCATCCCACCGGCTGCGGCCTTCAATGCAAAGGCGGTTACCGTATTGCCTGCTGTGTCCGCGGGAGTACTGATTGAAGTGTCTGTTGTAGCTGTAGACAGGCTGTCACCTGCGGTTGTGTTGGCATCTGATGATTTATTGTCACTGCTGCAGGAGTACATTGCAAGAATGACTAACACTGCCGAAAAAGATAGGTTAATTTTTCTCATAGCTTTATTTTTCGGGTTGTAACAAGCCATACTTTATTTTGTTTGATTGAGTTTGTTATTCAGCCGCCGATTCCTACTCAGAGAAAAAACGTCTTGCATAATTGATTTGCCCGGTATGATAGGACAGATGTGCCAGCAAATGAACGAGCACGTATTCTATTGTTTGGTCAGGATGAATGGACAATATTTCCCTGGGATAAACTGCATCCATTGCTTCCTTTGGTATTTTTGATAATGAGTACGCCAGGGTCTCTGCTAATTCTTCAAGGGTAATGAGAAATTCTTCACGATTAAACAGCCGTTTTGAGAATTCTGCCTCTCTATCCCGTATATAGTGGATATTTCCAAACGGATTTCCAATGTATGTTTTCAAGTTTCCAATCAGGTGTTGCACAAGATGGCCTGCTGAATTTGTAGTTCCCGGCAATACCTGCCACAATAAATCTTCATCCGTATATTCTTTTACTTCATTGATTAAGCGGTCAATATCCCTGCTGTAAAGAATTGTATAATATGTGATAGTCATGCATATAAATTATTGCCTTAAAGTACAGCTAAATCGTGGTAAATCTCATGAGCGTGCAAAATAAACATCAAAAGAGGCTGTGCAGGCTTTGTTCATATCAGTCAATCTCCGGTAAATGATGCCTTAAAACCCGAACCTGTTCCCTGCCTGGCTGCAATCGATACCTTAACCATTACTCTTAAACGAAAAAAGGTCGCATTGCTGCGACCTTGAGAGATTAACGTTTAAAAATGTTAGAATCCGTACCTCAATCCAAGTTGAAATTGATAAGGATTACCTGTTGGTACAACAATACCAGAATTGTTTACGCGGTAGTTGAACGATCTTGTTGCTGAATCGTAATTTGGAATTGCAGGAATTAGCGGCGTTGTAGGCGTGGCAGCCACTTCAGCGCGTCCGTTTAAAGCATACAAAGCCTGAGTGCTCAGCGACTCATTCACTCCCCAGGTTTTCTTTAGTAAATTGGCCAGATTGAAGATATCGCCTGATATTTCAATGTTATGAGTTTTAGAGATTTTGAATTTTTTGCTTACCCTTAAATCTATTACTCCAAAAAAATCATTGATACCGCCATTACGTTCGGCAATTTGACCAGAGTATTTAATGATATAATCTTTCAGGCTCTGGCTGGCAAGTGGATTATCCAGGATAGTTTGCAGACCTGTACGTACGTTTTGGGGAACAGCAGCATTGTTTCTGTCAAAGATATAAGCCAGATCGTTGGTTGCAACAAAGTCACCGTTATTGTTTGCGCCTGAAACTAAGCTATAACGGGTACCACCTATGCCCGAATAACGAACACCAACAGTAATTCCGTAAAATGTTGGAAGCGTACCATATATTACAACTTTACTTCTGAACTGACCATCAGAATAATTCATCTGGCTGAGATCTCTAGGATCATCTTTTACAGGAAGGGATAAGGTTGCCGAATTGGCTACGTTACCATTATAAGAAGTGTTATCCTTTGCATCGTTCCATGTATAACTTGCAGAGATTTCTCCATCTTTAAAGTATCTCCATGTGGCATCAAGAACAACAGCAAACTGATTTACTTTTCCTTCACTGTTTAGTTCCAGTACACGACCAAATTTGGTGCTGATACGGCCGGTTTTCCAATCTGGTGAACCATTGCTTGGCATACTTGGTACAAATACACCACGGTTGTCTTCATTTGGTAACGTGAAGTAAGCATCTGCGTTCATATTTCTGTCCACATACATATAGTTATTACGGCCTAAACTTGCGTAACCTGTAATTCCTACTTTTAATCTGTCTGTAATCAGTTTACTGTAAGACAAGTTGGCCTTATAAACTACAGGTATTTTAGCATCAGGGCCATAGGTATTAATGGTTGGTAACTGTAAGGCCTCTAATGTTGGCGCTGTGGCAGTCCCATTTCTATATCCAACGAAATTTGGTCTTGGAACGTTATTATTGATAACATCTACTGTTCCTAAGTGGGTACCATCAAAAGTTAGGTTGTTTATGGTTACGTAATTGTTTACGTCAGATCCAAATATACCAGCTCCGAAACGAACAAAGTCTGTCCTGTTTTCGTTGATATCCCAGTTAAACTGAATTCTTGGCTGAATTAAAAACTGTTTCAATTTGTTATCAGTCCTTACACCCAGTTCATCAAGTAAAGTCTGGTTTAAAGGTGATGTAGGATAAGCACTGTAATCCAGGCGCAGACCTCCAACAAAATCCAGACCTCTGCCTAACTTTGTTTGCATCTGACCATAGATGGCTGTATTCCATATCCCTGCTTTAACTGTTGGATCTGCAACTAAAGGGACCTCACGGTAATACCTGTTTGGAAGCAGGTTGGCAAAGTTCTCTAATGATGTGCCTGCAGATGTGTTAGTATATTCAAATCTTCCGTTAACCTCACTACCATACAATGATTTTGCACGGGTGTACATTACATCTACTCCGAATGTATATTTAACTTTATCAGTGTTGTAGTATAAGTTATCAACCAACTGGAAAACGTTATTGGTAAAACCTTCCTGACCAAAGCGGTGACCACCAATTTGGATTGCTGTGTTGGCTGCGGTTCCGTCTGATAATACAGATGGTACGTTACCTACAACTGCCCTTGGTATAGCAAAACCCAGTTCATCATTTTGTGTACTCGCCTGGAAAGTGTACAAATGTTGTACCTTCAATTCATTAGTTAGTTTACTACTCACAGTTGAACGTAGGGTAGCAAGCAAGCTGTTGTCAACGTTTTTATCGTTACCATAACTCTCATAGAAGTTAATCGCAGTATTGTCCGCCAATCCTAATGGATTCCTGTCATTTGTATAATTATCACGAACAGTCAGGAGGTTTTTCTCATTGATTTGCCAGTCCAAACGGGCAAATGCTGCATCAGATCCACGTGTTCTGTCGAAAGTACCGTACTGAGGTGTATTCGCAACGCCATAGCTATTACGTGCAATATCCAGGAACTGCGACAAGGTTGAATTTGTAATTCTGAACCTCGCTTCATCAGCAAGTCCATTAATGTCAGCAATTATCAATGGACGTGCATCTCTTTGGTGGTCCCATCCTACGAAATAATGCAGCTTATCTTTTATAATTGGTCCGCCTAAAGTAAACCCATATTGATAAGTTGAGAAATCGTTATCGCGTTTGATACCTCTGATATCATATGGGCTTGATAACCAGTCAGCCCTTCCATACATAAACGCGCTTCCGGAAACTGTATTGGTTCCAGATTTGGTTACCGCAGTAACCGTTCCACCACCGGCCCTTCCTAAGGTTACATCATATTGATTGGTTACGACTTTAAATTCGCGTACCGCCTCAATAGATATTGAATAGGGGGCACCACTACGGCTGGTTGTACTTCCTGATGATGTTGGGTTTTTAGCATTCATACCATCGATGGTAAAATTGGTAGACGACCCCAACTGTCCTGCTATGCCATTACCGCGACTTAAAGGAGACAAGTCCATTAAGTTGGAGAAATTACGGCCGTTTACAGGTAACTGGTTCATTGTTTTGGCCGATATCTCTGTTGATGCACCAAAATTCTGAACTTTATTTCTAAGACCCGTTGCCACAACTTCTACGGCTTGAAGGTTTTGAGATGCTTCCTGCATTTCAATTGATATTCTTGCAGCGTCACCAAAGTTTAATACAGCAAGTGTCCTGGTTTGTTCACCGTAGCCCATATAGACTGCCTTAACGGTGTAAGGGCCACCCAAAGGAAGCTCTTTAAAGGTATAATCGCCTTTAGCATTAGTAGATGTTCTTGTGGTAAAACCTGTGGAAGTGTTTCTAACCTGAACTGAAGCACCTGGAATTGGTCTCTTTTGCTGATCGGTAATGTTACCGAAGATAGACGCTTGCGTAGTTTGTGCAAAAAGAGGATTCTTAACACAAAAACACAGCAATAATACCGCAAATAGTAGATTTCTGATCATAATTTTATTGGATTGTTTTCAGCCACGAAGATGTTGCTAAATGATTAACTGAACCTTCATTTTAGATTAACAAATGATTTTTATTTCGGTGCTCTTGTTTACTTGATGTTAACATTTAGGGTTGAGCAATACCTATAGAGCCGGATCTATTGACGAAGATTTGCAATGATGAACCCATAGTATGAATTTCGACTGAAACAATGTGGCGCTGCATTGTGAGTGATAGTTATTATTTTAATTAAAAATATACTCTCGGTTGTTTAACTTTGCTTGAATAAGAAAAATATATTAAGTATTGATGAATGATTAAATATCTTATCAAAAATTTGAAGGTTACATATCCTCGTGTTGAGCATACCCCAATTCAGATGGCAAAACTTCATTTGTTTTATCTGATGCTTGGCGCAAATGTATTGAAAGGACTGATTTATCTGTCAGATGCGATCCTGATACACCATGGAGACGGCAGTTGGAGGGCAATCCGATTAATGATTAGTTCTGTTTTGATTATGATGGTATTGAAGCGTTTTCCAGGCATAATCAAATGGGGGATACATTATGCAGTGCTCGCGACGATACTTCATATTTATTACAGGGTGTTCAATGCTTCCGTAGGATCCGATGTTGTAGCATGCCAGGCAATTTATATGGTTGTCATTTCAGCTTTTTATGGATTAAATAAATGGTGGGGCTCAATCTACACAGTTGTCGCCTCAGCAGCTGTTATCTTGTGTCATTATATCGGTTTTCGGTGGACAGGCCTGCACCCATTGCCAGAAGGATTAAATGATTTGTATATCATCATCAATTTTTTGGTCATTCTGCTTGCACATTTTTATTTTCATGGTGAACTATACTCCACGTTGAGGGAGAAAGATATTTTAAATGCCGAGCTGGCGGAAGCAGCACTGGCAAAAGGAAACTTTTTGTCCATGATGTCGCACGAATTAAGGACACCGTTGAATTCCGTTATCGGGATTGCCAGTTTATTGGCTGACGATCACACAAATTCCAGGCAAAAAGAGCAACTGGAAGGCTTAAAGTTTTCTGCTGAAGGGTTGTTGTCTTTAATCAATAATATTTTGGACGTGAATAAACTGGAATCTGGAAAGTTTGAACTCGAAGAGGTGCCATTTAAACTTGGAACGTTATTGAAAGGAATAACCAATGGAATGAAGCCTGTTGCGGAGGGGAAATCACTGGCAATTTCGCTTCATATCGATGAAGAAATTACTAACAAGGAGTTATTGGGTGATCCTACACGGCTGGGACAGGTCTTGTACAACCTGGTTGGAAACGCGATTAAATTTACAAAAAAAGGAAAGGTCACAATTAATGCGGTTTTAGTTCGCAAGGCGGGCGACTTATTTACCATTAAATTTGAAGTAACGGATACCGGTATTGGCATAAGTGACAGTCAGCGGGAAAAGATCTTTGACCCCTTTATACAGGCTTCGCAAAATACAACGCGAAAATACGGGGGCACAGGTCTGGGTCTGAGCATCGTTAAGCAGCTGGTTACTATGTTTGGCAGTGAGATAAAAATAGAAAGCACCCTGGGGGAGGGCACACGTTTCTATTTTGAAATCGAAATGAAATGCGCGCCCTTACAGCTTCGGCAGGATGACGCTGCTGTTGATGACGAAGCTTTACTTAGCGAATTGAGCATATTGGCCGCAGAGGATAATGCAATGAACATTTTTTTTATGAGACAGCTTTTTAAAAAGTGGGGCATACACGCGGATATTGTCGAAAATGGACAGGAGGTTATGGAGTTCCTATCGCACAGCAACTATGATGTCATTTTGATGGATATGCATATGCCGGTTATGGATGGGATCGAAGCAACAAAAGCTATCCGGCTACTTACTGATCCCATCAAGGCCAACATTCACATTATTGCGCTAACGGGTTCGGTTTCTGACAACGGAAAGGCACGGGCTCTGGAATCTGGAATGAATGACTATTTATCAAAACCGTTCCAGTTGGATGATTTGAAAAGTAAATTGCTTGCCCGGGCAAGTCTTTAGTCTAACAAATGAGCACCAGCACATTATGGTTTAAAAATATTCTCCAAAAAAATCAGTGATGCATTAATGGCGTGTGCCATGTAACCTTTGGCGTGGATTGTCCCCGGCACGAGCTGAACAGTAGATGGTACGCCTGAATCAAGTAAGGCCTGCTGCAACTTCAGGGCACCGTCGGCTGGTACAAACTCGTTCATAGAGTTGGCCAGGTACATGGGCCCGCTTAAATTACTCACGCGGGTTAACGGCGTAGCTTCCCTTAGCAGGTTTCTGTCATTGCCAATCAACGAATAAATGCACCACCTTAGGAAAGCGTCGTTTCTTCCGCCCTGGTTTATGTTTGCACTTGGGATCGCTCCAAAGTCCACATCGTCTTTTTTCTCATTGGCCTTGCCATCGGTTTCTAAAATAAAACCTTCCAGATCGATAATGCCCGACCAGCTGATTGCAGGAATGCCACGGAGCAAAGCAACCTCGACAGAGAGATTTCCACCCGCAGAACTGCCCCATACAGCAATCTTATCGCGGTCGAAATCGTAGGCTGACTTTATCAGCCAGTCCAATGAGGCAAGAATATCCTCCCGGCCCGCGGGAAAAGTTCCTGAAGGTGTAAGCCGGTAATTTGGTACGATTACAAGATATCCCTCTGATGCCAGCCTTGTGGCGAGGTCTTCATCTTTCGCTTTATCACCATGAAACCAGCCGCCGCCATGTATATCAATTATTGCACCTTTAGAGTTATCTCCGATGTACAGATCCAACTGCTGATCGCCATTGTAAGTGATGTCTCTGGTTATTTTGATCGAATTATCCATCATTGCTTTTAGTTTATAGATTCAGATTTATTGCCTTCATAGTAATAGCAATATTCGGGCTTTTAATCAATTTGCTGAACAACAGGTGTTTAAGTGTATTTTGGTGCGCTGTCGGGCTACGCTATTTCGTTATTTTGCGACTATCATTGTCCTGCAGCAGATAATTCTTTGATCGTAAAATGATGATATATCGTCTATGAAATTCGGGTTAATATTTATTATATGTCTGTAAGTTAATATGTTATGTGTTGGATTCTGTTTTGCTCCCAGTATGTGCCAGACTATGCGGATCCTTCAAAGTGTGAATTTTTTATTTCATCCTTTTATGGTTAGGCACAGTACAATATGTATTTAAAAAAGCAAATAATGGAAAGCAATAAATCCGAACTCGTAAAATTGAAGGTATATGGTAACTCCGAATCCCGCGACGCCTATGTGATCAGGGACTTTCTCAAAAGAAGTGTGGTAACATTTGAATGGATACCGGTTTCAAATGTTGAAGCATTCCATGCAATTTTCCCTGAACTGGTAGTCGAGTGCAAACAATTGCCTGCTGTTTTACTGCCTTCAGGAGAATTTATTTTTGATCCGAGTGTTGAAGACATTGCGCGCAACCTGGGCTGGATAACCAAACCGAAACATAAAGAATACGACGTATCTATATTTGGTGGCGGGCCTGCAGGATTAAGTGCGGCGGTATATGCTGCATCTGAAGGTTTAAGTGCTGTGTTGGTAGAACGTGAAGCGATAGGTGGTCAGGCAGGTACGAGTTCACGCATAGAAAATTATCTGGGTTTTCCCAATGGAATATCTGGAAACGACCTTGCAGAAAGGGCCAGGCAGCAGGCCACAAAGTTTGGTGTGGAAATCCTGTTGATCAGGAAAAGCATGAAAGCGCAGTTTATAGACCAGAAATTACATGTAGACTTTACCGATGGGAATAAGATCATTGCACGGTCCAACATTTCGGCCACAGGCGTGGAATATGCCCGGCTCGAACTGCCCGAAGAGGATAATTATTTGAACGCCGGTGTTTACTATGGCGCAGGGGCAAGCGAGGCCATATTGTGTGCTGACCAACACGTGTTTATAGTAGGAGGTGGGAACTCCGCGGGACAGGCGGCGCTCAATTTTTGCAAGCACGCCAGGAAGGTGACCATGATTATACGTGGCGATAATCTTTCTGATTCGTTATCCTATTATTTACTGGCCCGCATCGAAAAAAAGAAAAAAATAGAAGTGTTATTCAATTCACGTATTACTGGGTTGTCAGGGCATAACTCGCTGGAAGAGATAGCAGTGGCCAATTCAGTTAAACAAAATATTTCCACTTATCAAACAAAATTTGTTTTTGTGTGCATAGGAGGAAAACCAAATACCAGTTGGGCTGAGCATACGGCAATAGTGCGCGACGATGCTGGTTATCTTGTTACAGGAGGTGACCTCTATCTGCCACCTTTTGATCAAAGATGGGATAAACATTTTACACCGGCGTTTTTGGAAACAAGTGTTCCAGGATGTTTCGCTGCCGGAGATGTAAGGCATAATTCAATTAAAAGGGTAGCATCTGCCGTAGGTGAAGGAGCTATGGCCGTAACTTTTGTGCACCGTTACCTGCACGATAAATATTAATTCATTTAACCTGTTTTTTATGAAAGAATCCAATCCATCCGAAAATCCACGCATCCTTTTAATAGGTGCAGGGATCATGAGCGCCACACTTGCCGTGATATTAAATGAACTTGAACCAGACCTTGAAATAGGAATTTATGAAGTTTTGGACCAGCCTGCGCAGGAGAGTTCCAACGCCTGGAATAACGCAGGAACTGGTCACGCTGCGCTTTGTGAACTCAATTATACGCCCGAGATGGAAGACGGAACAATTGATATTTCAAAAGCACTGCATGTAAATACAGAGTTTGATTTGTCACGGCAGTTCTGGTCCTTCCTGGTTAAAAATAAAGCTATTGCTGACCCACAATCTTTTATCAATTCTGTGCCGCATTTTAGTTTTGTACAGGGAAAAGAAAATGTGACTTTTCTTAAAAAGCGTTTCGAAACACTATCTGCAACACCTTTCTATCGTGGTATGGAATTTACGGATGATAAAGCTGTGCTTCAGGATTGGCTGCCGCTGGTAATGGAAGGCCGTGACCCGGACGAAGTAGTGGCAGCGACCAGAATGCAGACAGGAACAGATGTAGACTATGGTGCGCTGACCAGGGTATTGCTTGCCTCCCTACAGGAAAAACCCAATGTAAATGTTTATTTTGGACACCGTATACAGGATCTCGAAAGAGCAGAAGAGGGCTGGAATGTGAAAATCAGGAATGAGGCAACTGGTAAGCATCACGAGCTTAATGCTGGTTTTGTTTTTGTTGGCGCCGGGGGCGGTTCGTTGCCCTTACTCCAGAAATCGGATATCCCTGAAGCTAACGGTTATGCCGGTTTTCCAGTCAGTGGTGTTTGGTTGCGTTGTGATAATGAGGAACTGGCGTTGCGTCACCATGCTAAGGTTTATGGAAAAGCATCAGTCGGTTCACCGCCTATGTCGGTCCCGCATCTTGACCAGCGGCATGTAGAGGGGAAAGTATCTCTGTTATTTGGCCCGTACGCAGGATTCTCTACCAAGTTTCTTAAACATGGATCGTACCTGGATCTCTTTGGCTCTATTGACCCTGAGAATATCTTGCCTTTGCTTGCTGTTGGCCGGGACAACATGGCCCTGACCAAATATCTTATCGGACAGGTATTGGAATCTATGGATGAACGTTTTGATGCACTGCGGGAATTCTTTCCGGAGCTTAATGAAGATGACTGGCGCCTGGAAGTTGCTGGACAGCGTGTGCAGATTATCAAGAAAGATCCTGTTCACGGGGGAATATTACAATTCGGCACAGAGTTGGTCGGTTCCGCTGACAAAAGTATTATTGCCATGCTAGGCGCCTCACCAGGTGCATCAACTGCGGTGGCCATAATGGTAGATGTGCTTGAACGGTGTTTTCCAGACAGAGTAAATAATGGCGATTGGACGGCTAAACTAAAAGAGATGATACCATCTTACGGCCAGCAATTGATAGATAATCCTCAATTATGCCTTAAACTGAGGGCAGAGACCTCAAAAATATTAAACATTAAAAATATAAACCCATGATCAAAGCCTATCTTTTATACACCGGTGACGATGGTAATTCCCATTTCATAACCGGCAGCATTGCCGAAGGAGCGTTAGTTAAAGCCGACCATCTCTTGTTTAAGGAAACTGCGGCGAATTCCTCCTTTGACTGGCATAATGACCCGATCCCACAGTATGTAATCACGCTTTCAGGCATTTTGGAATTCACTACAAAAACAGGTGAAACTTTTACTATTCATCCAGGCGACGTGTTGCTTGCCACGGATCATACAGGTTCAGGGCACCGCTGGCGGCTTTTGAATGACGATCCATGGAAGCGTGTGTACCTGGTTTTTGAACAGGGTGCAGATACATTTTTTATTCCTGACGCCAACAAATAGAACTGTTAACATTTAAAAATGTATTATGAGCACAATATCCGTTTTTCCAATAGGAATAGATAAACAGGGTAAACGTATTGAGCATGACTCGATGGGAACTGTAGAAGTTCCTGCGAACCGCTATTGGGGAGCGCAGACCCAAAGGAGCCTTGAACATTTTTCGATTGGTAACGATCTGATGCCCAAAGAGGTCTATCATGCTTACGGCTATGTGAAAAAGGCAGCTGCATTGGTAAATGCTGGAGATGGCAGATTATCAAAAGAAATTGCTGATGCAATTATTGCTGCAGCTGATGAGGCCATTGAAGGAAAATTGGATAGCGAATTTCCGCTGTATGTATGGCAGACAGGATCTGGTACCCAGTCCAATATGAATTTAAATGAGGTACTGTCCAACCGCGCAATTCAATTGCTTGGCGGCGAAATTGGTAGTATGGTTCCTGTGCACCCTAACGATCATGTAAATATGGGGCAATCATCAAACGATAGCTTTCCAACGGCAATGCATATTTCTGCTGTATCCATGATTGATGACAGGCTTGTTCCTTCACTTAGCCGTTTGCAGGAGGTAATTGCGGGGAAAGCGGAAGAGTGGAAATCGGTAGTGAAGATTGGGCGTACACACCTGCAGGATGCCGTTCCGATCACCGTAGGCCAGGAGTGGTCGGGTTATGCCGCGCAGCTTGCAGATGCAATTGATAGGGTTAAATCCAGCAAGTCGGGCCTCTACCAGCTCGCCGCCGGGGGCACGGCCGTGGGAACGGGTTTAAATGCTCCTGAAATGTTCGGTGAAAAGATAGCCTATAAACTGGCAGAACTAACCGGAAAGCCATTTGTAACAGCCCCTAATAAATTTGCTGCCCAAGGATCACTTGACGCGATGGTGTACGCAATGTCTGCATTGAAAAGTGTGGCCGTGGTACTGATGAAAATTGCCAATGATATGCGCTGGCTGGCCTCTGGTCCGAGATGTGGTTTGGGAGAACTGTTATTGCCTGCAAATGAGCCTGGATCCAGTATCATGCCGGGAAAAGTAAATCCAACGCAATGTGAAGCCATAGTAATGATTTCCATTCAGGTTATTGCAGAGGATAGTGCAGTTACCTTTGCGGGGAGCCAGGGTAATTTTGAACTGAATGCAATGCGCCCTGTGATTATTAATAACTTTTTGCATTCTGCAACGATTCTTGCTGACGGCTGTGATAAATTCCGTGTTTACTCAGTTGAAGGAACACAATTGAACCTGCCGCGCATTAGCGAATTGCTGGACAGGTCGCTAATGCTGGTGACAGCACTCAGCCCCGTGATTGGTTATGATAAGGCATCTACGATTGCGCACGCTGCAATGGACAAAGACCAAACCCTAAGAGAAGCTGCACTGGAGAGCGGGTTTATCGACGCTGCAAAATTTGATGAGCTGGTTGATCCAAAAAAGATGGTGTAAGTGGAGCGCGGTATACCGGCCAGGGTATGATCTTTAAAGAATTACTGGAAAGATTGCCTGAACTCACCCGGGGAAACCTGGGTGAGTTTTTTGAACAGTTTATTAAATGACTGCGGGTGTTCGAAACCCAACTGGTAGGCAGTTTCAGCAACGCTCGTTTGGCTGGTACCCAGAATTTCCTTCGCTTTTTCAATCAGTTGACGATGTATGTGCTGTTGTGTTCCCTGGCCGGTGAGCGATTTTAGCATGTCTGTCAGGTACCTTGGCGACACCCGCAGGTGCTCTGCAACGTCCTGCACCGACGGCAATCCATTTATTAGGCTGACCAGTCGCAAAACGTCGTGCCAGGTACAGGTCCATTTTGCTGATCAGGTCGTTATGTACCGACTTGCGCGTAATAAACTGGCGGTTGTAGAACCGGTTACTATGGTTAAGCAGCAGTTCAATCTGTGACACCAGCACGTGCTGACTAAAAGAATCGATATTGTTATTCAGTTCAAGGTAAATACTTTCGAAAAGCCCCTGTACAACAATTCGTTCTTTTTCGGATAAAAATAACGCCTCATTTATTCCATATGAAAAAAAGCCGTAATCCTTTATATTTCGTCCCAGCGGGTAGTTGCGTATCAGGTCGGCATGAAAATACAGCGCATATCCTTGATAACTGCTTTCGTCAGCAGGCACTGTCACCAATTGATTTGGCGCTAAAAACGCCAGACCACCTTCCTCGAAATCATAGTATCCCTGGCCATATTTCACCTGTCCCCGGAAATCTTTCTTAAAGGAAATTTTATAAAAATCTATGAGAACAGCCCGACCAGAATGATGAAGACTAACATCCATCTTGTCATAATCTACCAAAGCTATTAGTGGATGCAAGGGCTTTGGCATACCCATCCCCCGCATCATATCAGAAATGCTTTTAAATTGAAGCGGCTGTTGGGCATCTGCTTTCATACGCACCACAAGTTACGCATTAATCCTGAACTGTAGGGCGGACAACAATGTCTCCCACATCTACATTGTCTGGCTGGCTAACTGCATATAGAACTGCGCCGGCGATAGCATCTGGACTGATTGCAATTTTAGCCGCCATTTCCCTCGTTGCCATCTGGATAGCAGGTTCTTTCATATGGTCTGCCAGTTCAGTGTTGATAAAGCCTGGCGAAATTCCTGTCACTCTGTATTTCCCGTTTGATTCCTGGCGTAACGCTTCACTGATAGTGCGTACTGCATTTTTTGTGCCTGCATAAACACCTTGCAATGGGACAATTTTTATGCCCGAGGTAGAAATAATGTTAATGATATGGCCGGAACCCTGTGTTTTAAAAACCGGCATTACCGCTGCTATACCATAAAGTACGCCTTTCAAATTAATGTCTATCATCTCTTCCCAATCCTCTACCTCAGTTTGGTCTATACGTGAGAGGTGTGCGATGCCTGCGTTATTTACCAATACGTCCATGCGGCCAAACCTGTTTGTAGCAAAATCAACCAGTTTAAACAAATCCTTGCGCAGTTTAACATCGGTAACAAGATATTCTGCTTCTCCACCTTCCGTATGGATACGCTTTTTAAGATGTTCAAGACGGTCCGCCCGTCTTGCCGCCAACACCACTTTTGCTCCGTGGCTGGCGAGCAATAGTGCCGTAGCTTCACCAATTCCGCTGCTTGCGCCAGTGATAACAACCACTTTTCCTTTTATATTTTCCATATGCGTTTTTTTTATCATACAAAGTTGCTTCATCCCGTGCTGGTGGATGTAGCCAAAAGCGTAAAGGTTGTAGCCTAAAAAACAATGCCCTACACAATAGGTGAGGAAAAGGAAAAGAGTGTTTTGGTGGCTGTGTTACATAAAAGACTGCCTGTATTCCAGTGGTGAAAGGTCGGTTTTGCTTTTAAATAATTTGCTGAAAGATTGAGGGTGTTCAAAACCCAGGCGGTAAGCAATCTCACTAACAGACAGGTTAGTTGTAGTTAAAATTTCTTCTGCTTTTTCAATCAGTTTGGCATGTATATGCTGTTGAGTAGTTTGTCCTGTAGTCGCTTTTAGCATGTCACTCAGATATTTTGAAGAGAAATTTAACTGTTTCGCCAGGTATTGGACTGTTGGCAAGCCTTGCTGGGATTGCTCCTCCGCTGAATAGTAATTGATAAGTAGCAGTTCCACTTTGCTCAGCAAATCGTTACCACCCTGCTTCCTCGTAATGAACTGACGGTGGTAAAAACGGTTGCAATAGTTGAGAAAAAGTTCCATGTAAGAGATGACCACATCCTGGCTAAAACTATCCAGCGCTGAGTTCAACTCCTTGCCAATTTTGAATATAAGGTCTTCCAGGAAGCTTTCCTCGGCTATAGATAGGTGTAATGCTTCATGTACTGCGTAAGAAAAGAAACCATAGTTTCCCATTTTTAACGCCAGCGAGGTGCCCCGTATAAAATCAGGATGAACTACAAGCCACCAGCCCGAAATCACTTTATCATAATTAATTTCAGTGGTGATCACCTGTCCCGGCGCAAAAAATGTCATCAACCCTTCATCAAAGTCATAATCATTTTGCCCATATTTTATTTTACCCTCAAAGTTCTTTTTTATGGCGATGCAATAAAAGTTATAGGATACGCTCCGGTATTTTTCTTCAGAAAAACACCGGATCTTTTCAAAGTCGATCAGGCTCACCAGCGGGTGCTGCGGTCCAGGTATTTCAAGTATGCGGTGCAGTTCTGAAATAGAGCGGATCTGATAAGGCGGCAGGTGATTTTTCATGTTTTTATTGAACTAAACGTCTTCTCAAAGTTATGGCGGAGCGTATTCAAAATTATGATTTTATTTGCTTATTCATCAAAATCGGTGGAGAGCGTCACCTCTTTCCATGTTGCAATCTCCTTTGCTTCTGTGGCCCTGTGTGCCATAACAAGCTCGTAAGTATCTGGTCCGGCCAGCAGGTGTAATGGAGGTTCCGGGTTATTTGCGAGGTCTATAAGAATCTGAACCAGTTTGTCTGGGTTGCCCCTTTGTGTGCCGCTGTATTGTTTCCACATGTTTTCTGCTTCAGCCAGTTTATAGACGTCTATTTTATTTTCCGCATACTGAAGTGAATCCATAAAGTTGGTCCTGAACTGGCCGGGAGCTACAACAGTTACTTTTATGCCAAAAGCTTTGGTTTCCTCGGCAAGTGCTTCAGATAATCCTATTACAGCAAATTTTGCTGCATTATAGGTAGCTGCATTGGCAAAGCCTATGTAACCAGCGTTGGAAGAAATGTTGATGAAATAACCGGATGCCTGTTGCCTGAAATATATCATGGCCGAACGGATCACATTGGCCGTACCAAAAAGGTTTACATCTATGGTATCCCTGAATTCTTTGTCAGAAACCTCTTCCATACTACCTACTAACGAATAACCCGCGTTATTGACCGCAATATCAAGGCGGCCGAAGTGTGCTATTGTTTGTTCTATTGCCAATTTGACGTTGTCAGCTAAAGTAAGGTCAACCTCCAGGGCAAGCAGGATGCCTGGATATTGCCGTTGCAGGGCTACAAATGCTGTAGTGCTTCTGGAGGTTGCCGCAACCTGCTCACCGTCTTTTAATAATCTTTCTACGAGTGCCATCCCCAAACCTTTGGATGCGCCTGTGATGAACCATGTTCTTTGTTTCATATCATAAATTTTGTTGTAACAAAGGTTCCGTTAAAATGATTAACGGACATAACCAGAAGGCGGAACATTGTAGTCGAAAAAGAAATATGATACAGTTTTACGCCATATCTGTTACTCTTCATTACCTTATTTAAATATTTATCTCAAATAAAAAATAGCAATTTTTACCTATTTTCCTGAACGAGGCAGTTCCCTAGTTTTATTAGATAATCGCCAACTATGGAAAAGGATCAAATATCCGGTCTGCTGGCCAGCATCACCGGCACCCTGCAAAACTCCTCTGCAGAAGACAAAATAATGGTGGAGGAGCTGCAGCAAACACTGGCCACTGCTTTACTGGCCCAGTCTGCCGACCCTGATGAAACACAGCAATTTACCTTCAGCAGAGCTGAATTAACGCAGAAAATTGATAAGAAAGAGCTTGAGCGAGTTAGAGATATAGTAGATAAGTTACCTGCAGATGTCCCTGGAAACGAAACACATGTGGTGATGCGTGACAGCCCCTTGCGGAGTATACAAATAACCGGAGCACTCAGTAAAATCACAGCAGGGGCAAGGATTTCAAAAACAGTCGGCCCGTTGAAAGACCTTAGCGGCAGGGATATCTTTATTGACTTCATCAATATCCAGAAGCTTATTCCTTTATATGTGGAAGGCACCGCACAGCCAGCAATATTATTCAAAGCGTCTTTTCAACGAAAGATCATCTCCTTTCCAAATACCAAACCAGAGATTACAAAGAATTATAAAGTAGTGGCAAACTCTGTTTGGGTCAACGCTGCACTTTTTGATCCTGCTGCGCCACCAGGCCACTATTTTGGTCTCCGGGTTAAAGGCGGCACCATTGTACTCAGTGATTTGCCTGTTCTATTCGGGGATAAACTAACGCTCAATCCCTCAATCGTTGCTACGGTAACCCTAACGCTGGAACAAAAGGTAGCGGAAACCAATGTTAATGCAGAAGACCCTTATGGAATTGATGCGGCCAATACTAAATTTGATCTTCCCGAGACATTCAGTTTTAGTTTTAAGGGAAAAACCAAAACAATCAAATCCATAGATCCTTTTGGCTGTGATGTGTATGGAAGCAGGTATGATTTCAGCTATGCCAATAATCCCACTGCGGTATACAATGGATTGCTCAATTGCATCGCTATTCCAGTAAAAAGCGTTCTGGGCGAATTCTCTGTTGTCCAGCAGTCATCCCCATTTCTGAAAATGGAAGGGAAGGCGGCCATCAAGACCTCCTGGTGGACGCTGCCCACAGCGCTGATTGACATCAACAAACCCCTGGAAGCCGATGGTAATGGCGGAATTGTACTGGAATGTACAAAAGGGTTGCAAGCAGAACTGGTCAATTCTGAAGGCATCTTCAGCCTGGATAAGCCATTTGTGATCATGATGCCAGGGATTATCAATATCACCGATCTGGAGAGTAACGGCAGTGGTTACAGGCATCAGTTGGGTTTATGGAAGGATGACGAAAATCCTTACGGAACCACGATAGATATTAGCTACCTTAACAAGAGTACTTTTATCTACAACACACTCTCGCAGGGCGCTGAAGCACTCAACTTGCTTGCCGATATTAACTTTAAGATAGATCGTCCGGTAAAAGTAAACGGCGAGGCGGTTGCCGTACAATCCAGACAAAGCGGGCTTATGCTGATTGCCACGCAGGCCAAAAAAAATATTATCATTTATGATGACAACATTTTGTGGGACAACAAATTGCCCGCAGACAAAATACCAGTGGTAAAACCTATGGCTTTTGCCATGCGCAATGCGTTGTTTACTACCACACCACCCAACGGTGCTGTACTTTACGGCGAATTTGACCAGGGCTTCAATAAAATATTCGCAGGAAACCTCTTTTTAACCTTTGGGATGTTCTCTTATCTTCCATCATTGCCAGATCCATATGCAGCTAATCTGGGAATGCTGAAGGGACAGTTTGGAAGATTGGTAACAGACAATAGGGTAGAGCGTACTAGCATGGTATGGCTATGGCTCGTTTGCCGGGTACAATGGAAAGAAACCGGGACCGAACAATATAATGTAAATGTTTCATTTAGTTTTGCCCCACTGACGGGAAGCCTTAACGTGACAAAAAGCGATGATGAACAGGCTGCTTCCCACGCCACTCCCAATGGATCTTTTTCAGTGTTTCAACCAGCCAAAACAGAGACTGCCACTTACTATGCTGCTGCGGCGCCGGCGAAACAGCTGATGACAGATGAACTCAAAACAGAATCCTTTTCCCTGCTGGATGTGAGTAGCAATGCCAACCAAATGGGGGTAGCTTTTACTGGTGGCAATATGGAAAACCGGGTATTCTTCAGGCAAATGGATGTTGTTTTAAATGATGATAACCAGAGTGGGCAGTTGATTCCTTTGCAGGTAAGCGGGTTGGATGTAGTTGCAGCCGGTTACAATGCCCGGGCATTCACCGTCCCCCAGATTGCATGGGAACCCGTATTAAATTTTACGGCTCCTCAAGGACCATATACGTGGCCTGATGCTACTAATGATCCGCCGCTAGGCTGGAATTATTATCCCAATGATGGTTTTGCTACCCGTATCGGGAACAGCAGTCCCCTGCCTGTAATCCTTTCCCCAATACCTATGATCAGGTACCTGGAGAAAACTTACAGGGATAAAAAGGATGGAAAAACGTATGCCTTATTTAATCTCCCTTTTGGGATGTTAGGCATAACCATCCTCAACAATGAGTCTGGGCAGGCCATCAAACCAAAAATAGAAAACATTTCACCTGAGTTTAAAAATAACATCAGCGGGGGGATACAGCTGGAGCTCACCGCCGGCTCTTCCTTCAGGGCCGAAGACAACCTGTTCCAGGGTTTTACTTTTCAGGATACCAATGTGCTTGATACCCGGGGCGATTTTCAGAATGCAAGTACCCTCGGCGCAAGTGTTCAGGAAATCTTTAGCCGTGAATTTTCAAAAAAAAGTGATCCAACGGATAAAAGCCGTCCCGGTGTGCCCCTAAAAAGGATTGGTCTAAGTGGATATGGTGCAAACGCGTTTAGCGACTGGCACAACAAAACTGCCGCCTTTGCTGAAACCAGTCAGGCTACATTTAATGTGGTTACCGGGCGCACTTCTCACGAAGTGGTTCAGGTGAAAAGTGTTATTTACCCATGGGGAATATTTGTGGTGAGAACCATTACACTCTTCCGTCTCAGTAACGGCTATGTTGGCCGGATTGACAGTGGCTGGCAGGCAGAAAGTGATGGTAAATTTTATTTTGGTGTACGCGGAGGTAATAATCCCTACGAAATTCATCCTGGTATAATCAATGGACTCTATAACATACGCAATATCCGAGAGAATTCTTTAAGTCACAGCGAGAAAATGACCATAAAGAACCCGGATGTAAGGTTTAATAAAGAAACTAACCAGGAAGAGGTTTACACCGGACAGCCGTATACAGACGATGTAATTTTGACCGGTGTAACTTTTGATGCCGACATTGCGATAGAAAATGTGATTGAAGGTGGCTTACCTTCAGTTGTTCCCGGTTCCATTCAACTGGTCCCTTCAAAGGGAGTATTGGGATTTGTTCAGCTCTCACCCCGAGGGACACCTATCAGGCCGCTAGCATTGAAGGCACTGTTGCAATCGCAAAACAATACCATTGGCGCTCCGGTAAACTGCAGCATCCGGATAGCCGGTACCGAGCAGCGAATGAAAATAAACAGGGTTGATGTAAACAATTCTGCCGACGCATCCGGAAACCCAATTTTTGTTGCTGCCGCCCGTGGGTCCGTGATCCTGCCAAATGAGGGGAGCTGGAGCCTGGTTACCCATCAGGTGGCCGATGGAACGGTGACACCTTTACCGGAAAGTCTTTCTGTGCCACTCATCAGAGTCGGTAAATGGGATTTTGGGCAGCTAATTAATGCTGCGGATACAGAAAACCTGCAGCGAATTGCCCATCCTGCAGAAATACTACGCGCCCCTGCACCTGATACAGTTAACTTCGGCTTCCTCCAAAACCTTACTTCCCAAAAAGTACTTTACTTGACACCCTCTTTCCTTAAAGACAGATCAGCCGTACTCAGCAAAACGCCGCCACTGCTTGCAGATGCGTACCGGCTGCTGAATACCAAAGGGATTTTTCCAAATATCGGAAATGCAGATACCAATCTGGGCACGGCCATTCAACTGCTAAACGGAAAAAACGATCAGGGGCAGGTGCTGGAAGCATTTCACAAAGTTTCAGGTAGCGCGGGTGCCGTGCTGGATGCCGGAAAACAGGTGTTTGAAATCCTTGAGGTGAAGGCTAGAGATGAGGCTGGTAAATTGCTTGACCAGGGTTATAAATTAATCAAGCAAAAGGCTGACGAGGCTTTGGACAAAGTATTCAAGTTTGATCTGCCCAATTTCAATTACGACCTTATAGACACTGAAGATTTTAAGGTTTATATTGAATATGTAGCCACCAGCAAAACGGTAGAACATCCCGGTCTTTTTGATTACGATGTAAATTCTTTTGCTGATGATTTGACAGAACAATGGAAAGGGCGAATGAACAATCTGGCCATGGTGGTAGACCTGGGGCCTTTTGTACGGCTAATGACTATAAAAGGGAATTTCAATTCGCAGAAAGGCAAGGAAACTAATTTTGGTGGCAAGGAAGTTCCGGAGAGCAACGCCCTGCCTACACCAGAGATTGAATTTAGCAAAGACCTTGAACCTGTGATACAAATTCTGGAGATCCTGGCGAAGCTTAGCACAGGCGATTATGCCGATGCCTTTCAAAAAGGACTCAAGGTAGCCATGAGCAATAGTGCCAACATATGGGAGTACAAGTTTGAAGCTGGAAAGGACATACCGCTCATTAAATTTCCACTGGGATCATTATATGAATCACCTCAAACCCCTCTTAAACTGGAAGCCAGCATGGCGCTTGGGGTTTATTTCAATGCCGCCCTGAAAGTCACCACAGACCCTTCACAACTTTTGCCTACAGCCGGTGCATTTTTTGCATTCCACGGCGGTTTGCAGGTGATGTGTGTAAGTGTGGGCGCAGGAACTATCTACGCTGTAGGGCAGGTTGACCTTAAACTATCTGCAGATACCAGCCCGCTGATAGCACTTGCCATGAAGTTTGGCTTTGGTGCCCAGATAGGCGTCGGCCTTCCTGTTATTGGAAACGTAAGCATCCTGTTTATGGTCGGGGTAGAAATATATGTGGATTCAAGCCAAACAGTAATGGTTACTGCCTTTTTGCTTTTCCGCGGACACGCTGAAATACTGGGAGGACTGGTAGGGGTAACCATCACTATCGAAGCAAAAGGTTCTGTTATCAAGCAGGCGGGAGGTCCTACAAATTGTAAGGCCAGTGTATCCTTTGGACTGGATATCAGCATATTCCTTGTAATTGATATTAGTTTTCACGAGAGCTGGGAAGAAACCAGACAAATTGCTTAATCATTTAAATATGGCAGATTTAAAAGACACCCGGTTTACGCTGATGGCATTTCCTCAGGAAGTAGACGCCGCTGGGCAACTCACTATTCACATACTTTTTATACCAAGGAACTTTAACCCGCTTATCGAAATCAGCACACGTTTCGGTACAAACAACCTGGCTCCAGCATTTGCAGATGTGCAACCCATATTTCAGGTGAAGGTGGTAAATAATCCAGACGAGTTTCCTGGAAAAATGCCCGCTACCGAGCGCAGTGAAAGTACAAACCTGATCTATTCCGATTTAAGACGCAGGATATATGAACGGCTTAGAAACGCGAAAGACGAGGAAGGCAAGCCTAAATATTTTGATATAGACGATAGTTTTAGTGCAGGTCAGCCTAGTCAATCGCCTGAACACCGGGCACCTGATGCTGTTCCTACAGCCCAATCAATAAAGAAATACTTGCCTGTTACTTATCGGAATGCATTCAATTTTACCAGTCCGAGGTTAAAAAATGCAGTTACTGATGACAGCTACCATTGCGCAATGAGGAACAACAACCCGCCGCTCCCGGTTCCCGAAACAAACAAAATTAGCTGGGGTAAAGTATATGCCCATCTACTTAGGCAGCCCCTATTGGCAGAAAAAGCAGGGCTCTTGTATAAAACGGTAATCACACTTAAAAACGACGATTTCAAAAAGGGCGGTTGGTTGTACATCGATGTTATTCCCTCAAATGCTGCTGCACCAGGGCCATATGTTGCCGAACAGCAAAAATCTATAGATGAAGGTGGAGAACTGTTTATCAAGCGCTATGCGGCACGGATACCGTCTTTGAAAAAAGCAGCAGATGGCACTTTTAATGCCCGGAGTTTATTTGCTGCCGTTCTGTTTCCTGTTGTAAAAGAAGGTGAGTCCCCTGCTGGGATTTATGACGAACTTTATCTGGAGGCTGCAGAGTACAATGATGGTTTTGCGAAAATTGTACATGCCAACCAGCCAGTCAGCGGTAATCTTCTGTCAGAAGAACAGGATGGTTTTCATCCACAGAAAGAAATGGGTATAAGGTTGGGATGGGATGATGAACAGATTTTAACATGGTACGTGAGACAGCTGTCAAAAGATATCAGCGTGAATGGTGGAGCCGACCGCCTGGATGCACCAATGGGAGTGATGGGCTACCATATTGATGTAAAAGATGACGATTTGGTTGGGGCTGATTTTGAAAGCCTTACGGCTGTTGTGAGCAATGGCGACATGATCCTGGAAGATGATGCCGCCGTTAGTGATCCCCTTAACCTGGGGAGTTTTAAAGGTGAACTTCCATTTCAGGTTTACCCTGTTAAAGTGTATGACGGAGAGGGAGATAAAAATTACTGGCTGCCAATGTATTTTTCAAACTGGAACGACCACTCACTTGTGCTTCCTGATAAAACGGCCGCAGAAATTTACCAAAATAAAGATGCCATTCAAAGGGCATCCGTAAATGATTTGGCCAGCCCCGTCAGAAACAGGAATGTAAAAATAACTGATACCTATTCAGCCAGAACCTCTCTTACTCAATTGCGTTATGGTAAAGCGTATAAATTCAGGGTAAGGTTAACCGATATCACTGGGGGCGGGCCATCAGAAGGCCATAATCCCGCTTATACAGGCTTGAGCAATGAGGCTTATGTACGTTTTAAGAGATATGTGGCGCCTCAGGCATTGCGCATTTCTAATCAGGACATAACACATTCTACGGACGACCTTAATTTTAAAGGAGATACCTTGCTTGTAAAAAGGCCTTTGCTGGGGTACCCTGCTGTGGTTTATACAGATGGGTACAAGACTCAAAATGCAGCTGAATTGCTTAAGTTATCTGTTCAGGATCAACTGGCAAAGTATATACCCGGTGGTGAACAGGTAAGCGTGCAAATTGGACTGGCAGATCCAGATGTGGAAAGGGTGTTGGTGAAGGTAGAAGTTGAAACGCTGCAGATGGATAACCTGGCAAGCGATACAGGAAAAGAAAACTTTATTACGCTCTACGAGGCTTACCGGAAATTTGATGCAGACAATTTTGATGCTGAACTGGCATTGAAATTTGAGTATAAAGATTATCCGGTGCTGAACATGGCCGATCTGCCCCTTAATCCTTTTCACGACGAAGAAGACGATGCAACCATTATTGCGGAGCAGGGAATTTTAATTTTGCCTACTTGCAGAAATATCAGGGTGACCATCAGGGGCGTCTGCGCTGGCTCCGATAATTATTGGGGAAGTATATCTTCCGATCCTGAACTGAACAGCCGCTACGGTAAAACTACATCGCTTAAAATGCGTAAAGATACCAGCACCGAGCCACAGCTGTTTACTAACCTGAATTCAGCACAACTTATTAAAGGCATCTATTTGCAGCCAGATCCGCAGCCTTTGTATACTGGTAAAATGCAGCCTTCGCTCACTGTTCCATTTGGTGAAGGTTTGCCAGATATTGTTGAGCGGTTTGCAAAGGAACTTGATCTGAGTACCAATAAAATGACCCTTTATGCTGATAAGGGGGAGCGCGTGCAATTTTGGTGCAGCAGCCTTATTCGTCATACACTGAGCCCTGATAACAGTAGTATCACCTTTGCAGGTAAACATGAACTGGTCCGACATTGGCTTGTAGTCACCACCTTGTACATTAACCGCGACTGGACATGGGATGGTCTGGAGACATTAAGTTTCAGTATTGGCAGAAGGAAAAGCCTGGACGATAACCCTGTAGACGCCGAAGAGAGGGAAAACAAAATCAATAGTATGCCGCTCAATACCATCGGTACAATGGAACTACGGAGAACCGTGCCCTTCCAGGCGATACAGAGAGGCGATGATGGCATAGTGCACAGGGAATACACAAAGATCATTTTTATCGATGTACTAGATCCTCTGTCTGCTGAAAATAAGCGGCTAGATACTATTCTTTTACAGTACGTTATTATACCTAATTTCAAGAAAAACATTAATTATGAGTCGAGCGTTTTCCAAACAGCATCCATATTGCTCCCTGTTACTATTAACCCGCACCAGGTGCCTAAAGTGATTGGCTCAGGAATTGCCCTTTCGCCTTATGTTGCCGGGCCGAAATATGCGTTCAGTGAAGCAAGAAAACGGTACTTGTGGCTGGAATTTGATAAGGCGCCTGAGGACGAACGTGATGCTTTGTTCGCCAGACAGGTGGCCTACGCTCCTGATCAGTTGCTGAGTAATAATCACCCATCCTTATTTGAAATCACCGAAGACCCACCTTTAACTCTGGATCCTGAATATACCCGTGTCATCGTACCAGAATCAGCACATGACCATCCGGGTCTCAGGGCAATGCAAAAAATGGAAAAATCAGGAGATGAACGCCATTTTTACCTGCTTCCGTTGCCTGAAGGGATCCATAGTGAAAGTGCCGAGCTTTTCGGTTTTTATACCTATGAATTCCGTTTTGGCCATACAGATGAATTATGGAGCACTGCACAGGGGCGGTTTGGACGCCAGTTCCGGCTAACGGGACTGCAGCACCCTGCACCCAATCTGTTATGCATGGTAAACCGCGACGACAAAGAGCTGCGGGTGACAGCACCATACGCAATGGCGGTTAATAAAGGAAAAAATGTTACCGCAGATCCGCCCAGGACAGCGATCTGGTGCCTGTTATATGCGCAGGTGCGGCAGGCTGATGGAAGGGGTTACCGCAATATTCTACTGAATGAAAAGAAGCTACAGTATTCGCCAGGCAGAACTGACAGTAACACTAAGAGGTATCAAGCTCCAGGCGAATATTCGGAAGAGTTGATATCCCATTCCAGAACAAGGTTAAATATGCGGCTGGCACTGGCTGCTGAAGCTGTGAGATATGTCAGCGGTACCTGGAAAAACGGTGAAATTGATTCTTATCTTGAACTTTATGGCTTACCGGCGGATTCTTCGTTGAGCGTCCTTTGTGTAGAGGTATTTGGTCAGATTCACAACATTGCCGACCATGTAACCGATCTGGAAAGGGTCAAAGAAGAGTTGGTTAACAGCATTACATTAAATATGGATAAGGGGGTGGGTGTTTACCTAAACCATCAGCTTATGAAGCCTGTTGAAAGAACTGATGATCAGTCGCTTCCTTTAAGTGATCATTTGGGGTTACATAGGATTTTGCGCACGTCGCCTTTAACAGCAGTTCCATTTGTATGCTGCACAGACTAAGACAGTTCATCTGATTTGTGAGGATTTTAAAACCACACTACATGATATTTGCCGGAATAGTTTTATAATTCATGTTAAGGTCCACAGGCTGACAAACAATAATATCGCTAACAAATTAATTTATAACCTATACTTCGCAGATTCATGATCTGTATTCCCGGTTCGTCCTTTAACAACTTCCTGATGTGCGTCATAAACACATCCATACTTCTGGTGTTGTAATAGTTATCGTCGCCCCATATTTTTATAAGGGCCTCCTGACGCTCTAAAACATCATTTTTTTTGAGGATCATCATTTCGAGTAATGCAGATTCTTTGAAAGATAGCGAATGCTCGCCTGAAGAGGTATGAAGTATCTGCTGGACTGTATCAAGCTTACAACCTGCGAATGCGTAAACCTTGCTGTTTTCCTGCAGCGGTTCAGCCGTATCACGCCCAAAGCGTTGCAGCAGGCCTTCCATTCTTACCAGCAATTCATCCATACTGAACGGTTTTTTCAGATAATCGTTACCACCAGATTTAAAACCTTTCACTACATCTTCCGTCAGCACTTTTGCGCTTAGAAATATTATCGGCAGGTTTTGTTGTATATCCTTCAGTTCTTTCGCAATAGTATAACCATCTTTAGATGGTAACATGATATCCAAAATACAGATATCCGGTTTCAGGGCATAGTAAGCATCTGTTGCAAGGTTGCCATCTGCAACAACCTGTACCTTATATCCGCTGCTTTTTAATCCGTCACTAACAATGTGTGATAAAAAGGGTTCATCCTCCACATATAAAACTTTAAAACTCATGATGCTGCAGGTAAAGTAATGATAAAATTAGTGCCGTTGCCTGGTTCGCTTTTGATTCTGATTGTACCATGGTGTTTTTCTATCATTTGTTTCACGTAGTGTAACCCGAGGCCCGATCCCTTAATATTATGTGTATCGCCTTTCACCGGAATCCTGAAAAACCGGTCAAAGATGTTTTTATGATAAAGTTTATCAATCCCAGGGCCATTGTCTTTAAAACTAAGGGTTACCTTATCGGCATCACATTTACTGGTAATTTCCAACAGGAGAGCTGCCCCGGAATATTTGATAGCATTGTCAATCAGGTTATAAAAAATATTAGACAGATGGACCGGATCTCCAAATACGAAACATGGCTCTTCAGATGTTCTGAAACTAATATGGGCTTGGCTGTTTACCAGTTGGATCTGCATGGAAGAAATTACCTGTTGCAGGCCAGACTGCACATCGTACAATTCCAGTTTAAGGGGCTGTTCGGCGTTGTTCCCATTACTAATATTTAGCACCTTTTCTACCATCAGGTCCAATCTCTTCAACTCATGCTGGCTGATATCCAGGTAATTCTGTAATGTTTCCGGATTTTTGATCAGATCGTATTTTTTTATAGATTCCAATGCTACAGACACCGTTGCAATCGGTGTTTTAAACTCATGGGTCATATTGCTGGTAAAATCAGCTTTTGCATCTGCATATAGTTGCTGGTTACGCAGTAAGCGCAAGATGAAGTAGAAAGCTGTGCAGGTAAGCAATACCATCAGGACAGACGAAGCCAGATAATACCTCATTCGGTACCACACCACATACTCGATAGCAGGCAGTATCAATTGATATCTGTAGAGGTTCTGGATATTATATAAATATCTGTTACTGATGAAAGCGGGCTTCAGTAATTTCGGGACGTTGCTTTTGAATACATCCAGAGTATTATAATAATAGATTTTTTCATATACCTCAGAAGTAATACCTATCTTTTTTAAGCTCGATCTCACCTTCCTTTTCATTTCTACTAAAGACAGGCTATCGCTTGAAACCAGCTGAGCGGCGGTCATGCCAGTATGTGATGTGACGGGTTTCTTATGTCTCTTTTTTACAGGTGTATCTTTTAAACTGAAATTCATACTCACGGCTGTACTGTCATCATCAATAGTAATGCTGTAATAGGCGCTCATATTTTCCATTTTCATATTGTCAAACGCATGGCGCAACTGTTCCCATTGCGGAGATAAAAAGAGACGTTTAATTTGCTTTGCATTGCCTGGTTTTTCAAATGCGGTGATGCTGTAATAGAGGTTGGTTTGCGCGGTTAGGCCTACCAGATGCTCTATATCTATCCTCAGCTGTTTCTCCTGTGCCATAAAAAGTTGCTGCAGCCAAACCACCTGCAGGCCGGTGCTTAGCAGCAGTGAAAGTACGATCAGCACATAAGTGTATTTTGCTTTGAACCATTTCATCATGTGAAGTTCTTATAATTTTCGCTGCAACGATAGGGTTAATATACGATTTAACTCTATTTAACTCAACTTAACCCTCGTTTAGGAAGCAAAAGAGGAGGTTTGTGGTATAATTAAAAGACATGAAAACGATATTTTATTTTTTACTGTTTCTACTTCCGGCCCAGTTGTTTGGTCAGCAGAATTTGAACGGAATTGTCAATGATGAACAAGGTAAACCACTTGATGCAGCTACGGTAACGCTTTCTCAAAATGGGCAGGTGATCAGCAGCCAGTTGGCCGATATGGGTAAGTTTACATTGTTAAAACTAAATCGGGAGCCTTATCAGCTTTCAGTTTCCCTGATCGGGTATAAATCTCTGCTAAGAACCTTTACCTTGCCAAAGGATAGTTTGAACCTAAGCATGGTGAGCGACAATATGCAACTGGCGGAAGTCGCTATCACATTCAGGAAGCCCACTATCGAGCGAAAGATAGACCGTGTAGTATTTAACGTGGAAAATAGCATAACAGCCGCTGGCGGTACCGCCTGGGAAGCTTTAGTAAAGGCGCCTGGGGTACAAACCAGCAACGACGGTGCGGTAAAAGCAAACAATAAAGGTGCAACAGTGTACATGGATGGTAAACCTGTGCGCTTGTCTGGCGAGGATTTGACGGCTTATCTGCAAAGCATCCCGGCAAACAGTATTTCTTCCATAGAAGTGATGGCGAATCCTTCGTCTAAATACGAGGCACAGGGTGGGGCGATTATTAATATTGTATCAAAAAAGATCAAATCGGATGGGTTTAATGCCACAATCAGCGGTGGTTATACACGTGGAGAAATGAACAGGTATACAGCAAACGGGGTTTTCAACTACCGTAAAGATAAGTGGAATGTCTTTGGTACCTATGGTTATGCAGACCGTGATATTAAACGGCAGTTAGATTCTTACACCATTTACCAGAACCCAGGTACTTATGCTTATTGGGATGCGAAGAGAACGAGCGTTAACAGTAGTAAGACAAGTAATTATACTATCGGAGCCGACTATAACCTAACCGATAACCAGGTGTTGGGATTGTTGGTGACTGGTAATAACTCTCCAACAACAGGTTACAGTAACGGAACAACCGATGTTTTTAATAACCATCTGCCCCGACCCGATTCTGTGCTGAACACATCAAGCGTTAACAGGGGCGGAGCCGATCAATACAGTTTTAATCTGAACTACAAGGCAAAACTCGACAGCTCTGGCAGAAGTTTGAATATAGACCTGGATTATGCACCATTTAACAAAGACAATACGCAGGAGCTTAACAATTTGACTTTTCTTCCCAATGGAAACCTTTCGTCTGCTCCTTATCAAATATCGTCGCCAGCTAATCAGAAGATCAATATCTGGTCGGGCAAGATAGATTATGAGTACCAGTTGAATAAAAAATGGGCGATGGAATCGGGCCTTAAATATACCAGCACCGTGAGCGAAAATGTATTTGATTTCTTCAATACGGAAGGAAGTGACCCTGTTTTAGATCCAACCAAAAGCGACCGGTTTAAATATACAGAGAATACCTCTGGTGCGTACACTTCTGTTAGCCGCACTCTAGGCAAATGGACCTTCAAAGGAGGGGTGCGGGCAGAGTATACCAGTACGGAGGGGCGTTCTTTATCCCTTGATTCTATTAATACCAACAACTACCTGCGCATATTCCCTACCGCATTCGTTACCTATAAAGCCTCAGAAAACAATGAATTTGGCTTTGCTTATTCCAAAAGAATTGAGCGTCCAGACTACAGGCAGCTGAATCCCGCGAAAAATTATGCCAGCCCATACAATTACTACAGCGGAAATCCTTTTTTAAAGCCCGCGATTATCAATAATTTTCAATTAAGCTATACCTTACATCAAAATTATACCTTCGCGGCTGTTTACACCCAGACCAAAGACCTCGCAAGTAATGTTACTGTTCAGGATAATATTAACAAAACCTATTTTAATACACAGCAGAATATCGGTACCATTAAAGATATCGGAGCAGAATTTTCTTCAGTACACCACCCGGTATCCTGGTGGGAGATCACCAATATTGCACAAGGATATTTTAGGAAACAAAATTCAGACCAGCCTGGAAATTCTTACAATGACCAGCAATTTTATTACTATTTGAAAACCGATCATTCATTTACTATTGACAAGGAAAACGGCTGGAAG
>Ga0247815_10000181_pt1 | contig 49065 bp, 66 predicted proteins | sample UWRJL194509B1_FD_181014 | JGI IMG/M metagenome (GOLD analysis project Ga0247815, IMG submission 181014) | Plant litter microbial communities from Arlington Agricultural Research Station in Wisconsin, United States - UWRJ-L194-509B-1 | ecosystem: Environmental > Terrestrial > Plant litter >... | reverse complement strand
CATCCAGAGCGCCGATAAACTGAGTATCGAAATTGTTATAGAAGTTTCGGCGGACCTCAAGAGTCCATCCGTCGGCCTTGAGGTGGCGCATTATTTCGAGTAAGGTCATTTCATTGCCTCCGTTACATGTGGCCATTCAGAACCATCGGCTCCATAAGTCTTTGAGAAGGGCGCTCAGGAAATAAACCAAAGCGCCCCAGTGAATTGCCAGGGCTAGGTTCAGGATCATTTGCCGGGCATCGAGATTTTGCCATCGGCGCCGATCGTCGCGATTGGGGTGGCTGCCGAGTCATTCAGGCACTTGAACCAATGTTGGTATTGGGTACGGGAAGTCCCATAAGCAATGCCGCGTGCCACGCATTCGGCTATCACATCCTTCCGCTTCGGAGCTGGGAGGCCAGCCGCTTTAGCCGCTGCCAGCATTTCATCGGCGATATGCCAAACTTTCTTCGTTGGGAGTTCAGCAGTTGAAAGACGAGGCCGAGGAGTTTTAGCAGGAGCGCTGCTGCGAAGATCAACATGCCAATCGCAGCTATGGCAGCCAATAATAAATTCTTCGTATTGAACAGCGGCCGTGGATTCATTGACTTCGCCTTTATAAAGTTCTTCGCCGCCGCAGTCCGGGCAGATAGTGGTATTCATCACTTCGAAATGTTTGTCTTTGAGCACCGCTTCGTTCGCTGCTTTATCGCCGGCGCTCATATCGATCTGGATTTCTTCCGGAGGTGGGGCCAATTCAGCCACTTCCTTTTCGGCCGGTGGCGCGATTTTCAGGAAGGAGGGAAGGGAAGGCTTAGGGGCCGGGGCCGATTCCTTCGCCACGAGGATGCTGGCGGGGAGTGAAGGGATATGAACGGGCTTCCGGGATTCGATTTCGGCCTTTTTGATGGCTTTTTCCTTCTCGGCTTCTTCTTGGTCTGCCAGAACGGCCGCCAGCTGGATCGATTTCGCCAGTTCAGGGGAAGGAGCTTTAGGAGTTGGCTTGAGCTCGATAGCGAATTCACCAAGGCCCATATCCACGATGATAGCGAATTGAGCCCAATCGTCGCCCATTTCTTTTTTGGCGGCGCGCTGAGCGGAGGATTTGAGTTTGTAGGTTTTCATGATTTAGTTCTCCTTTAGTTGATGATCTATTATAGCGACTCTTGTTTGAATCGCCACGAAGTATTTAGAAAGTTTTTGCTTCGATCCAGCCGGATTCGATCAGAATTGCTTTGATGGCTTCAGCCGATTCACGATCGCAATTGATCCATGCCGATTCGAATTCGCCTTCATAGAGCTCGGATTCATAATCGGAATTGGCATCTACTGCTTCGATAGAGGCCAATTCTTGATGGCTGAGCTCTTCGTTCAGGATCAATTGGCAACCTTCTTCTTCAGGTGCATTATCGATGAATTTCTTAATCATTTTGATTCCCCTATTCGTTTAAGATCATTCTGTTCCTGATCTGATGAATCTATTATATAGAGGATTTTAGAGGATGGGAACGGATATATGAGATAAATAGGAACATTGATCTAATTAGGACTAGGGAATCAATAGGGAATCACTATATCGATTTGGACGCGATCTAAGGGGGCTAGGAGGCGATCAGGACTAGGGATGATGGATCATAAGGGCATCATCACGATCGCCTCATATGGCGCGATCTGAGCGGTAGGCATAGACTATGGATATGGGCGAATCGATAGGAACTTAGTTGTTGATGAATCTAGAATATGCTATATAATATATTCATCGGATCAGGAAATGATCCCCACTCAGAACTAAGGAACTATCATGGCATACATTATCGAAATCAGCGAATACCAACGGGAACTGATCCTGAAAGCTCTCAAAGCGGGATCGGCTCAGCTCAAAGAAGAACTGAAAATCCAATCTGGCGAATGGGAAGATTCGGCGAATGAGGAACTTAATTCCATCATAAGCATGACTGATGAACTCCCTAAACATAACGAACCGGGGATGATTCACGGATTCAGTCTTTGACTATCGGATTGGATGGATCAATATAAAACATTATCTTGATCCTCCACGAAGAGTGGGATATAATAGATTCATCAACTAGCGAAGGGGAATAAAATGAATCAACCAGCCACCAAGAACTTCAGCGATCGCTGCCGCGAAATCGAAGCCGCCAATAAGCTACGCCCGGCTCAGGAAGAAAAGAATCGTATGGCTATGGGCTGGTATAAGGACTTATTGACTCAAGTGAAGCGATAGGACCAGACTATCGATCCGGGGGCGCCATAGTTTCTGACTATGGGCACCACCCCCCTATACCCCTATTGCTGGGAGGACAGAGGCGGCCACCCCCGCAAAAAATATCCTCAGAAAACTGGACATTGACTCTTTCTCCACGGAAATATACTTCATCACCATTGACATTCCACCTCACTCGATTATAATAGTCCTAACATTGCATGGGAGTAGATTTGTAATGTTCTGCGATAGAGCGACGGTTGACCATCCGTCATACAAGCTCGGAGTATAGGGGACCGGGACGAGGGGTTCCCCTTCTTTTGTTAAAATATCTAGATTCCCGTGAGACCTTTAGGTACAACAGATACCTTGATTTCTTGCGCGAAATCTGATAGATTCCGTCCATCTACTTACATGGACATATCATGGAACTCAAACTGGAACGCGAGACTTTCACGTCTCAATCGACCATCGGCTCGCTTTTCTGCGGCGGAGTCTTTCTTTGCCACATTTTGGAAGATACCGACCGCCACTTAGAGACAAATCCTTCGGGAAAGGTCTACGGCAAAACGGCGATCCCTCGCGGCCGGTATCAAATTGTGGCCACCATGTCGCAACGCTTCGCTAAAGTCCTCCCGCTCTTGCTGAAGGTGCCGGGTTTCGAAGGCATCCGCATCCACCCGGGTAATACCCCTGCCGATACCGACGGCTGCCTGCTGCCGGGTTTGACCGGTGCCAAGGACTTCGTCGGTTCCTCGCGCGATGCGTTCCAGATCGTCGACAAGATGATCCACCGGGCGCTGGACCGCGGCGAGCAAGTCTGGATCGAAGTTAGCTAGATCAACGGGGTCGGGGTCTTCGGATCACGTAATCGTTCCCCACCTACAAGAAGCCCAACCGGGCAATAATGTCCGAACAGCCTAGGGAAGTAGAATGAACATTCCACCAAATGACAACTGGTTCGACAATTTCGCATTCAGTTGTCTTGCGGCCTTCGCTGGTCTGTTGGGGCATCTTATGCGTAGTGTCAATGAACGCCGGGCTATAACCTGGCCACGTTCCCTGCTAGAAACCCTTGCGTCGGGGTTCATCGGCTTTCTTACGGTGATGTTGTGCCGTGCGACCAATGTGCCTTACGAATGGATGGGTTTCATTGCAGGGGTTTTGGGGTGGCTCGGTGCGGCCACTTCTATGGTTTTATTTGAGCGCACAGTGCGCAAGAAGTTAGGAATCGAACATGTTGACCCTGTTCCTTCAATCCCAGTTAGTACAGAAAGTGCTCCACTGGTTGATACCAGCACTGCTCCTGTTGACCCTAATCGGGGCGGGTAGTTGGTATCTGCAACATGTTCAGTCCGAACGCGATCTGGCAAAAGCCAATCTGGTCGCCGCCGAACTGAACCTCGGTACGGCTCTGACCGCAAACAAGAGCCAGCAAGAAACGATCGAGTCCCTCAACAAGTTCCGTGAGATTGACTCCACGACGATCGTGCAAATGTACGCTGACAATCAGAGCCTCAACAAACTGGCTCGTACTCAAACCGAAACGCGTAAAGCGTTGGGAGCCCAAAATGTCCAAGTCCAAGCTTTTCTTAGCACTCCTGTTCCTGTCGAGTTGCGTCGCCTGCTCAACGGTCCAGCCCCCGCAACTGGTGACGGATACCCGAATCGAGAAGGTGTATCCGCCGGAAGCGCTGTTGCAACCACCGGAAGAACCGGCCCTCATTAATGTGGCCATTGTCGATGACATCATCGCAAATTCGGATGCTTTCAAGCTCGCTTACCAAAAGGCCGTGAGTCAGATTGAAAAAATCCGTAACTGGGTTCGGGATGCCAAGAAATGAAAAACTTACTACTTATCGGTTTGATGTTTTTTGCTTCAAATGTCAGCGCTAAAGGTTTTGTCGATGATAACGGTGTTCAATTCGACATCGAAAATGCGTTGATGGTAGAAAGTATACCGAACTATGTTCACATTTTATACATAGATGGACGCGATGCTTATTATCAGAATGACGATGGTAAGTTGTTCGGTTTGGTGGCAAAATCCACTAGTCGATTAACTAAAATTGGCAATCGTTGGGTGAATCGGTATTTTCAACAATACATAAAAACTTGTAATTTGTACTGCCCAAAGTGCTGTATTTGATAATAGGTACTAAGTATCTGTTGCTAAATAGCTGCCACCCTCGTATATTTTGAACATTAGCTCAACTGTATACGAGGGTATTTTTATGTCTGAAGTCCCACTGCGACCTTGGGAACAAGGTTTTGTTGCCAAGGAGTCCAAAGTCTTGACTCCAAAAGAAGCAGGCAAACTCGGCGGATTGGCCTTTGCTGCCAGAAAAGCGGCCGGGCTTCCCGATCTGCCGAAAAGTGACGGTACCGGCAAACCGGGTCGTAAACGTACCAATGCTGCTGCTCAAGCCAAGGCGGACGCTGCGACTGAAGATAATATCTCGCTGAAGAAAAAACTCTTTCTGGATCGTTTCATTTATGAATATCTACACGATTTCAATTCTAGTATGGCATGGATTCGTGCTGGCGGTGCAGTCAGCCACGCAACTACCGGTGGTCCTGAATCCTTACGCACCGCTTATGTTCAACAGCAATTGCGTATTGTCAGCGAACAGATCGACGAAGAACAAATCGTAACGCGCAACGAGGTTTTGCTGGGCATCAAGCGGGAAGCTAACTATATGGGTGAGGACGGTTCCTCGTCCGCCCGGGTTCGTGCGTGGGGTATGCTGGCCAAAATCAAAGGTATGGACAACCCGCAGCCGAAAGAGCCGGAAGACGATAAGCCTCGCGGTGGCGTCATGGAAATTCCGATGCCATATACCGACGTTCAGTGGGAAGAACAAGCATCAGCTTCTCAACTCCAACTCAAGAATGATGTGAGGAAATAAAATGTCTAAGATTCGTATCGTATCAGGTGGCACCCCGATGACCACGGAAATTTTTGCCATCGATGAAGTGACTGGTGTCGAAATTAAACTCACCAACGTAGTCACGATCGACTTCAAACCTATGAATAACAAAGACGAAATTGAGGCTAAGCTGGGTTTCGTCAATATCGAGTTCGACATTGTAGCTAAGGTGTAAAATGGTCGTCAAACCGTCGGACCCGGTCCTCATTATCAAGAACGACGCAGTACGTCAAGCCTATAAGGTTATCTGGCGTCCACTGCCGGGTTCTCAATCGCTGGTCATGTCTTGCCCGTGCAATTCGATCCTTTATGAAGGTACTCGGGGTCCAGGTAAGACTGACTCGCAATTGATGTTCTTCCGCAAGAACGTCGGCAAAGGTTACGGTGCGTTCTGGCGTGGCGTCATCTTTGACCGTGAGTATAAAAACTTGGATGACTTGATTTCCAAATCTAAACGTTGGTTCCCTCAGTTCGAAGATGGCGCACGCTTTATTGCGAGTCGTTCGGACTACAAGTGGGTCTGGCCGACCGGTGAAGAACTCTTGTTCCGTCAGATCAAGAAAAAGTCTGACTACTGGAACTACCACGGTCAGGAGTTCCCATTCATTGGTTGGAACGAGTTGTCCAAATATCCTACGTCGGAACTGTTCGACGAAATGATGTCTTGCAACCGCTCGTCGTTCCGTCCTGAAGACTATCCACTTCCTGACGGTAAAGGTGGGACGTGGACTCTGCCGGCTATCCCATTGGTCGTGTTTAGCACCACTAATCCGTATGGCTCCGGTCACAACTGGGTCAAAGCCAAATTCATCGACGTTGCCAAACCAGGTGAAGTCGTAAAGCGTGTGTTCGATGTCTTCAATCCGAAGACTCAGCAGCGTGAACCAGTCACCAAAACTCAAGTCCGCATCTTTGGTTCCTATAAAGAGAACATTTATCTCTCGCCGGAATACATTGCCGAGCTTGAAGGCATCAAGGATAAGAATAAGCGTAAAGCTTGGTTGTGGGGGGATTGGGACGTTGTGGCGGGCGGCGCGCTGGATGATGTATGGAATCCCGAATTCTGCGTGAAGGCCCGATTTAAAGTACCTCATTCATGGACTATTGACCGCTCGTTTGACTGGGGTTCATCGCACCCGTTTTCGGTGGGTTGGTGGGCCGAAGCGAACGGAGAGTATGCGACCATGCCGGATGGGACCAAGTTCTGCCCTCCGGCCGGGTCACTGGTCCGAATCGCCGAATGGTACGGTACTGAAGAAATCGGCACGAACAAAGGTCTCAAAATGTCGGCGGGTGACATCGCCAAGGGTATTGTCGAGTTTGAAAAGCAACTCCGACTCGGGCGATGGATCGTCGGTGAAGTCAATGACGGCCCGGCCGATGGACAGATTTATGCAGTCATGCAAAAGGATGTCGATGCCATTGCGACCAAAATGTCTGACAATGGCGTGGATTGGATTGAGGCCGACAAATCGCCAGGCTCGCGCATAAACGGACTCCAGCTAGTACGTGATATGTTAGAAAACAGTTCCCGTGGTGAGGAACCCGGGTTATACTTCATGGATAACTGTAAAGCTACATTGGCCACAGTACCAGTGCTGCCGCGAGACGAAGACAAGATCGACGACGTTGATACCGACGCCGAAGATCACATTTATGACGAAATCCGCTACCGTGTATTAAAAGGTAGCAACCGCTACGCAACCGTCGTTTACGCGACATTCGGGACTTGATATGCCTACTCCAAACATCCGTAAGAAACGCGAAACCATCGGCCCCGATTTACGCCTCGGCAGTAATGTGGCCAATCCTGAACAGTCCCCGAATATCGGCTACACCCGCCAAGAAGTGTCGAACCTGGCTTCCAAGTGGGAGTTGGTAGAAGACTGCTTGGAAGGCGAAGACGCCATGAAAGCTCGTGAGGATAAGTACCTTCCTCGTCCGAACTCGAAAGACGTGACCGCTGAAAACCTCGCCCGCTATGACTCGTATCTTGCACGCGCCGTTTTCTACAATGTTGTCGGCCGCACGTTGGAAGGTCTGGTTGGTCAAGTGTTCAGCCGTGATCCGATTACGACCATTCCCGATGAACTCAAGTCGATGGTCGATAACGTCGATGGTGAAATGGTGAGCCTCGATCAACAGGCCAAACAAGGCTTGATGCGCAGTATTTCCTATGGCGGCTTTGGCCTGCTTGTGGACTACCCTGTCACATCCGGTGCCATATCCTTGGCCGAGCAGAAGGCCGGCACCATCCGCCCTACAATCACCCAGTACACGCGGAAATCGATTATCAACTGGCGTTGGAAGAAACGCGGCGGTGTCAAGGTTCTTTCGCTGGTCGTTATCAGCGAACAGGGTGTCGCCAGCGATGACGGTTTCGAAGAAGTCTGCGAAGCACAGTGGCGTGTTCTGGAACTCATCAATGATGTTTATTCCATCACCGTTTGGCGCTATGACGAAAAAGCGAAAAACTATGTCGTTAAAGAAGCGACGGTTCGGCCGACTGATGGTAAAGGTTTGCCGCTGGACGAAATTCCGTTCTACTTCTGCGGCGTCCTGAACAACAACGCGGCACCGGACAAGCCGGCACTATATGATCTGGCGGTGCTGAATCGTGCGCACTACCGGAATTCTGCCGACTATGAAGACTCGTGCTATCTGGTCGGTCAGCCTACTCCAGTGTTCGCCGGCTTGACCAAGCAATGGGTTCAAGACGTGTTCAAGAACAAACCTATTCAGTTGGGTTCGCGCGGATCAGTCGCCCTTCCTGTTGGTGGTACTGCCAGCTTGATGCAAGCTAATCCGAACAGTATGCCTAAAGAGGCAATGGACCAGAAAGAACTGCAAATGGCGGCACTCGGCGCCAAGCTGATCGAGTCGGGCGGCGGACAAAACACTCTCGGTCAAGCCCAGCTTGACGAAAGTACCGAATCGTCGATGCTCGCGACTTCTGCTAAAAACGTTTCGCTGGTCTACACACTGGCGATGAAAATGGCTGCACGTCTGCATAACGTCGATCCGAAAGACATTTCGTATTCGCTCAATACCGACTTCCCTGCTTCGCGTCTGACTCCGAACGAACGTACCGAAACTGTTCTGGAATGGCAAGCCGGTGCAATTAGCCTGACCGAAATGCGTGCGGCGATGCGGAAAGCTGGCGTCGCCACTCAAGACCTCGCGGAGTTCAAAGCAGATATTGTGGCCAATCCACCGCCAGTCCCGGCCGAAATGAAAAATAACGGCGGTGAAGGCGGTTCCGATAACGAGCCGAAGAAAAACAAGGATTCGGAAAACAACGGCGGTAATCAAAATAAAACGTAGTAGGTACACTTAAGTAGGTTGTTATTTTGGCAACCTATTTTATAATCAATGTACGTTCATGTTGGACGTACTAAACACTCACACGATCGGTGATCTAAAATGGCACTCAAAAAGAAATTGACTAAAGCGGAATTCGACGCACTCCCAGCATCCTTCCAGACCGAATACAAAGCTTCGGGCGAGAACTTCATTCTGGACATCGAAGGCGACGACGGTATCGACTGGAAAGCGAAACGCGAAATCGAAGCTGACCACCGTAAGAAAGCTGAAAAGAAAGTCGAAACTATCCAAGAAGAACTGGACAATGTTCGCCGGGGTGCCATCCCGAAAGACGACGTGGAAGCGCTGGAAAACTCGTGGAAGACGAAAGTCGCAGACACGGAAAACCGTTACAAAGGTGAGCTCGCCGAACGCGACACCACGATCAACAATCTGACGGTCAACACGACCGCTAAAGACGTGGCTTCGATGTTCCTGGCACCGAGCGCCATGATTCCGATGATCCGGTCGCGTCTGAAGACCGAAATCACGAACGGCGTCGCGGTCACCCGCGTACTGGACAAGAACGGCCAGCCATCGGCGCTGTCGGTGGAAGACCTGAAAAACGAATTCAAGGCAGACCCGGAACTCGCGCCGGTGATTGTCGGCAGTAAAGGCTCCGGCGGTGGCGGGGGCGGCAAGGAAGGTGACGGCGGTGCCGGCAAGAAGCTCAGCGAAATGAACGACCAAGAACGGATCGCGTTGGCCAAAGCCGACCCGGCTAAGTTCAAGCAACTGGTCGAAGCCCAAAAACAAGCGAAATAAAGGAAACACATCATGGCAGCAGTCCGACTCTCCGATGCGGTAGTTACCGAAGTGTACATGTCGTACACCGCGGACAACAACCCTGAATCCACCGTCTTCTTCCAGTCGGGTATTGCCGTGCGCAACGCCATGCTGGACGAGGCCGCCGACGACAAGGGCTTCAAAGTCCACGTCCCATTCTGGAAAGACATCGACCCGTCCATCGAGCCGAACTATTCGAACGACGACCCGGCCGATCACATCACGCCGAACAAAATTGGCTCGGGCGAATTCCAAGCCCGCAAGTCGTATCTCAACCAAGCTTTCTCCGCCGCCGATCTGGTCAAGGAACTGGCCGGTTCCGATCCGATGAAACGCATCAAAAACCGTTTCGGCACCTACTGGCAACGTCAGTGGCAGCGTCGCGTGATCGCAATGCTGGTCGGCGTCGCTGCTTCGAATGTGGCGAACAACTCCGGCGATATGGTGGTCGACGTTTCGATCGCCGACGGTAACAACGCTGCAGCCGGTAACCTGTTCAGCCGTACGAACTTCGTGAATGCTTGCTTCACGCTGGGCGACCAAGTTACCGACATCAAGGCGATCGCCGTCCACTCCGTCGTGCTCAAACGTATGACCACGAACGACGATATCGACTTCATCCCGGACTCCAAAGGCGACCTGACGATCCCGACCTACCTCGGCCGTCGCATCATCGTCGATGACAGTCTGCCAGTCGTCGCCGGCGCCACCTCGGGCTTCGTCTACACGTCGATCCTGTTCGGTGAAGCCGCCATCGGCTACGGTGAAGGTACGCCGGAAGTCCCGGTCGAAATGGAACGCGACATGACCGCCGGTCACGGTGGCGGTGTCGAAACCATCATGGAACGCCACACCTGGATGATCCATCCGTTCGGCTTCAACTGGACGGAAACCACCGTGACCGGCCCCGGTCTGTCGCCGACGCTGGCAAACCTGCGCCTGGCAGCCAACTGGACCCGTGCGACGCAGTACCGCAAAAACGTCCCGCTGGCCTTCCTGAAAACCAACGGCTAATAACCGTCGCCCCGGACTTCAAACTCCGGGGCGTTGCAAGGAGTATGACATGACCAAGAAAGTCGCAGCGCCCGCCTTCGAAGAAGAAGACGAACATCAAGAATTCAGTCTGCAAGACCTGCTGGCTGCCAGCAACCAAATCGACAAGAACGTCGCGACCGAAACCGAATTGCAGGAAAAGGAAGTTGCGAAAGAACAGTTCGGTCTGGTCGAAGTCGGCGAAGTCAAGCCGGCCAAGGGTGGTTCGTCGAAAGTCGAAAAAGACCTGCGTGACCGGGTCACTTTCCTTGAGCAAGAAGTGGTCAGTGTGGCCGCAGCATGGCAAGAGCGTGTCACCGATCTGGAATCGGCGATCGCCGAACGCGACGAGCAAATCCAACGTCTGGCCGCACAGCTGGAATCGTCCGCCGAGCAGTCGACCGAAACCTCGGACACCGGCCTGCCGAAAGTTCCACCAGTACCGGGCAAAGCCGGCGCCGAAGAACCGAACCCGTTCGCTAACGCATAACGAAAGACCGAAATGGCCCTGATTGTTGAAGACGGTAGTGGTACTGTAATCGGGGTCAACTCGTACGTAACTCTTGACGAGGTTAAAGATTATGCGACGGCCCGCGGTGAACCTTTTGCATCAAGTGATTCTGAAATCGAGGGCTTCGCTGTTAAAGCGAAAGACTACCTTGAATCGTTCCGTGGACAGTTCTCGGGCAAGAAAACGTCAGTTACGCAAGTCCTCCAGTACCCGCGCGTAGGCAGCACCGTGGATGGTGACGCATTTCCGTCGGACGCCATTCCGCAAGAATTGAAAAACGCTCAGTGCCAGTTGTGCATTGACTGTGCCGAATACGGCGACCTGTCCCCATCGACTGACGGTTATGCAATCGCCAGCGAAAAGGTGGATGTCATTGAAATTGAATATGCTTCGGGCGGTCGGTTGAGCGGTAACTCGCTCCCGGCTGCACCACAGTTCCCGAAAGCTCAAGCATGGATAGACCCCTTGCTCGATAACATGGGTGGCCTGATTACGACGGTACGAGTATGACCGCGGCTTTTAACTACGCCCGGATTGCAAAAAGTGCCAAACGCCTGATTGATCGGTTCGGCGGTGATCTTGATATTGTGGCCACATCAATCGTTCCGAATCCGCAAGGGTGGAAGCCTGGCGTCAGCACCCCATATGAAACAAAGCTTAAAGGCGTCTTTACCAAATACGAGGAAAAATTCGTCGATGGTACAGTTATCCAACGAGGCGACCAGAAAGTCTTGATCGCTGCTCAGGGAATAACAATGCCTCCGAACTTGACCGGGTTTCTGAAACGTGGCACCGAAAAGTGGACGATAGTCAAAATTGAACCGCTCTGCCCCGGTGATACCAATATTATCTATAAAATACAGGTGCGTCAATGATCGACGAGGTACTCGCCACTGAAGAGTTGAGCGCGATGATGGGGGAGGCCTGGCCCCTTGTCGACTTCAGCCCTATCGGCCTTGTGGAGCCTCCTACGATCTTGTGGGAAGGCCGTAAGACCTCGGCTCCGCCTGACCCCGATAAGCCTTTTTTACGTTTCACAGTGACTCCGGTAATGGCTGAACAAGGTTCATTGGCCGGTGCCGATACCACGCGACGCTATTGTAACGACGGTCTGATTAATGTACAAAGTTTCGGCCCGTTGCAATGGGATAACGGGTATGAAGTCGCCAATTTCCTCGCTATAATGGCAAAGCGGGTTTTCCAAGGCAAGACTTCCCCGAACGGAATTTGGTTTCGCAACTGTCGTACCAACCGTATTGGTGCCTCCGGTGGATGGTATCAGTTCAACACCATAATCGAGTATCAATTTGACGAACAGAGGTAATAAAAATGGCGAATAAAATCGACTCCAACGTAACCGGTCTCAGCATTGCTTACGAAACCGACATCGGCGTGTTGCCGGTCACCCCAGTCTGGTATCCACTGGAGCCCAACAGCTACAGCGATTTCGGCCCGAACATCAAAACCACGCCGCGTGAGCCGATCAGCCAATCGCGCCAGCGTCGCAAAGGTTTCGTGACCGATCTGGACGCGACTGCCGGCTGGAACCAAGACTTGACGCAAGACAACATGACGCGTCACATGCAAGGTTTCATGTTCGCCGCGATCCGCGAAAAGTACACGACCAAGCCGATGAACGCCAACCAGGTGCCAGTCACTGCCGTCGATGCGTCGACCGGCTATGCTGCTGCGGGTTCCACCGGCTTTGCTGCCGGCAATATCGTCAAGGCTTCCGGCTTCGCGCTGACCGCCAATAACGGCATCAAGACTGTGGTCAGCTCGACTGCACCGGCTGTCATCATGAATGCCCAAGTGACCGAGGCCTCGCCACCAGCTGCTGCCAAGCTGCAAAAAGTAGGCCACCAGTTCGCTGCATCCGATGTCGCCATGACCCTGAACGGTGGTCTGGCTCGCATGACCAGTACGGCGAACGCACTCGGCGTGCTCGGTTTGATCCCCGGCGAATGGGTTTTTGTCGGCGGCGACTCCGGTCCTTCGGCATTCGCCATCAGTCGCGGCTGGGCTCGTGCTTCGATCGTCACTGCGGGCTACATCGAGTTCGACAAAACCGACTGGGTTCCGACCGCTGAAGCGGGTACCGGCAAAACTGCTCAAGTGTTCATCGGCAGTGTTCTGCGCACCGAAGAAGACCCGGCGTTGCAAAAACGCTTCACCGGTACCATCGAGCGGACGCTGGGTTTCGACGCGAACGGCCAGCAAGCCGAATACGTGTCCGGCTCTTGCGCCAACACGTTGGCGATCAACATGCCGATGGCGAACAAAATCAGTCTGGACCTGGGCTATGTCGCCATCGACGGTTCGACTCGCACCGGCACGCAAGGCCTGATGACAGGTACTCGCATCCCGCTGGACTCGACCGACGCGTTCAACACCGCCGACGACTTCTCGCGTATCAAAATGTCGCTGGTTGATCCGACCTCGTCGAACGTGACGCCACTGTTCGCCTATCTGATGGACCTGACCATCAACATCGGCAACAACGTCACGCCGAACAAGGCGTTGGGCAAACTGGGTGCCTTCGATACCACGGCAGGTATGTTCACTGCCGACGGTAAGCTGGAAGCCTACTTCTCCAACGTGACCGCGACTTCGGCCGTGCGTAACAACGCGGACGTCACCATTGATGTGGTCATCGCCAAGCAGAACGCCGGCATGGTCTTCGACCTCCCGCTGATTTCGCTGGGTGGCGGTCTGAACAAGGTGGAAAAGGACAAGCCCATCACCATCCCAATCGATGCGATGGGCGCGCAGTCGAAGTTCGGTCACACCATGATCTATCAGAACTTCGCGTACCTGCCTAACGTCGCGTCGTAAAACCTGGTCGGCAAGTTGGTAACTTCGCCGGTGTTGACTAGTTCGACATCGGCGATTTTTGTATATAAAATTAGGGAGTATTTATGAACCAACAGTTGTTTGTTAATGGATTCGCCACAGTATTGGCGGCCACTCTGAGCGCGACCGCTACGCAAATGACCTTGGCTACCGGTCAGGGGCAAATCCTGCGTAACGCCGGCGTCGGTAGTGAAGGTGACTTCTTTCGCGTCGAACTGACCCAAGCCGGTACCGAAACGTCGACTGAACGTGTGTATATCATTTCAGTCACCGGCGATGTTGCCAACATCCTGCGCAATCGTGACAATTCGAAAGCTGCCGCATGGGCTATCGGCGATAAAGTCCGCTCGTACAACCGCATCAGCCAACGCCCGCCACTTCTCGCCGGTCCGAAGTCCCCGAATACTTTCACTTTGGCAGAAGGTCAAAGTGCTACTATTACCGGTGATGCGACTGCTGCGGCTTCGGTGACTGTAAGCACCCAAAACGGCGTCACAGTCGACATGACAGTGAACATTACCGCGAATTCGTCAAAAGTTATCGGTCCGGTCCAGTACAGTCGCCAGATTATCATGACCCCGACCGCAGGCAGCATAAGTGCGGAGGTGGGGGATGCGGTGCTTGGGGCGCTTTCTGTGGGTGCGATTCCTAATCAAATCACAGGCCCCGGCGGATTCAAGTATGTGCTGAATGGTAATTCCCGTAGCCAGCTTCCTAAAACCACCGCTAAGCTGGCAAAGATCCGGGCTGGCAAAACCACGGGGACAAACGGGATTGATGGGCAGCTGCGCGTTGGCCTCGTCGGTGACTCGACTACTACTGGCGCAGGGGCCGGGACGAGCGGCATCACCCTTCTGGTAAATGCCCGCCAAAAAAATATTGTTGCGGCTGTCAAGGGCATCGTCAATACTAAGGGCGTCCGTTGCATCGATGACAGCTTCATGGGCGACCAGTTCGTTAGCAGTACGCTTGGCAATTTGGCATACCCATCCTACGACCCACGCGTTGCATTTTCATTTACCGGAACCACCGCGCTGTTCCCCGACGGATCGTACCGTTCCTTGGGGGGCATCTACTTCCGTCTTCCGGCGGCAACTGATTCCATCACGCTTGCCACCAGTCAGCCGTGGGACACCGCCCGATTCCACACGGTCAATTGCAGCGTCGGCACAGCATCGCTGAGCATTGACGGCGGCCTGAGTACTGTAGGTATCACAGGCGGCGCGTCGATTAGCACCACCAATATCAGCAAATCATCGTTCGCCACCAAGGTCATCACCAAAGTCAAGGGGACGGAGTCGTTACGCATTGGCGGCGTGACGGGGTCGCCGAATACCGGAGCGACAGTATTCCGTGGCGTTTGGTTATATGATTCGACTGTTCCGGCGGTAAATCTAATCGGGCTGGGCGAGTACGGGTTGCGCCTATCACAGGAATACGCCATTTCCAGTTTCGCCGCCGCCTTCCTGTCCGATCTTTACGATCTGGTCGTGATTAACATGTCCATCAACGACCAGAACATCGGTGGCGTGGCTGCGCTTCCCGACTACCTCACCGCGCTCGACAATACGGTCATCGCGGCCAAAGCGTCCGGCGCCGACGTCGTTATTTGCACCCCGAACTGCATCAACGTTACCCAGTCGACGGTTGATGCGTACAACGCGGCTATCATCAACTACGCGCTGGTCAACAACATCTATTTGCTGGACCTGAACGCTGAAATGGGGCCGTTCGCGACCGCCAATGCCAACGGCCTGATGTCCGATAACCTGCACCCAACGGAGGTCGGGTATCAAAGCGAGGCCGTCCCGCTGGCTAATCTGCTTGCGTCCGCCTAACCATGACCCTCAACACCGAGACCGGCGCCGGCCTGCCGAATGAAGTGTACTAGAAGACCTGTCCCTGCCACTTGAGATAGGTTAGAATGAACGGGCGCCGATCAATTGTGGTCACGCCCGTTCAACCTTTCAGGAGTTTCAAAATGAGCAAAGACGTCGCAGTGCAAAAAGCATCCCCATTGTTCGAAACCTTCGACACCGACCGTAATCTGGAAAAGACCGGCATTGTTCTGCAATACGGCACCACTACCCGCGACGGTAAAGAAGTACCAATCGAATTCACGATCGCCCGCGCCGGCGGTAGCAACACCCGCTTCGATAAAGTGTTCGAAGTGAAGACCAAACCCTACAAACGTATGATCCAAGCCGACTCGTTGCCGCCTGAAATCGGCAAGCGCATCATGCGTGAGACCTTCGCCGAAACCGTAATCCTCGGCTGGAACAACGTGCAGGACCAAGACGGTGAATTCATCGAGTTCACCAAAAAGAACTGCGAGTCGTACATGGAAATGCTGCCGGACCTGTTCACCGACATCCAAGTCCAGGCCAACAAACAGTCGCTGTTCCGCGTCATGGCGCTGGAAGAAGACGCAAAAAACTAAAGGAAGTCCTGCTGTTCACACTTCAGCAGGGCAAAACCGAAAAGGCGATTTATCAGAGGGCGTTGCGCTACAAAATGCCTCTGCCGGACGCCTTGAAAAACGCACCGACGTTGCATCTGCATAATGTTTTCGTCTATAACGCTTTCTTTAAACTGTCGACTTGCCGTTTGAACTTGATGGGTTTGGGAAGCATCACGTATTTTATGTGCACCCAGTATTGCCGGGAGCATGAAGTAGCATACGAGGATATGGACGATTTCGCGGAGTTGATTTTGCAGATGGACGCCGTGTATCAAGAGCATGTGGCCAAAGAAAACCCACCCGGGAAAAAGAAACCGGAGAAGGACGACAATAATGGCGAACCTGAGTGACCTTGCTAATCGAATGAGAGCTACCGCTCAAGAAGTTGATGTCGGTCGGGTTCGCGTTGTCAAAGAAGTGTATGAAAAGGTCGGCAGCACTGTTGTGTACGGAACTCCAGTCGATACTTCTCGCGCCCGTTTAAACTGGCAAGGGACTGTCGGCGCTCCGGCTCAAGGGGTACTGAAACCTTATCCCTCACAGCCTTCGTCACCCGGGGAGGGTGCCACTGTCGCAATGGCTTCAATCCGATCTGCGGCGAGCCGTTACACCGGTCAGCAAGAAGGTTTATTCATCACCAATAACCTCGATTACATCGATGATCTAAATAACGGATCATCCAGCCAAGCCCCGGCCAATTTCGTCGAACAGGCAATTATGGTCGGCGTTCGTGCAGTAACAAACAAGAAAATATTACCATGACGACTGAAAACATCATCATCAATATCCGTGAAGACGGAGCGCGTGTTGTTCAGCGTAATATTTTGGACATTGCGGCGGCTGCTGACCAAGCGGCTGCCCGTGTCAACAATCTCAATACCACTCTGACGAACTTCCTGAATATCGCAGGTCGTTTGTCGTCTATTACCTCGTTGTTCCAACAGCTGGCAGGTAGTGTGGGTAGTCTCAATCAGACATTCAACACGGTCAACAACACGACCAACAATTTCAATCAAACTCTGATTACCGTAAACAACAGTGTTATTAACATTGTCAATAGCGGTAATCGAATGACCACAGTATTCGGCGCAATAAAATCTTTACTTGGCGGCTTGAGTGTCGTATACCTCGCCGATAAGTTCTTTGAAATGGCCGATGCTGTCACGCAGCTTGACGGCCGGCTTCGTATCGTTACTAAAAGCGCCCAAGACTATAATATGGCGCAAGAGGATATCTACCGCATTTCGCAGGTCAATAATACTGGTCTTAAAGAGACCGGTAGCCTCTATACTAAGCTATATGATCCGGTCATGCGTTTAGGGGGTGGTGCAAAAGAAGTGGCGGGTATCGTTGAAGCCTTCGGGGCGGCGCTGAAAATTGGCGGAGCTAGCGCAAGTGAATCGGCGTCCTCAGTTCTCCAGTTCGCACAAGCGATGGGTTCGGGCAAGTTGGCCGGTGATGAATTCCGTAGCTTGGCTGAGAACTCACCTCGATTCATGCAGGTTCTTGCTGACTCGCTGGATGTCCCTACCGGGGCACTTAAAGGTTTGTCGAGCCAAGGGCAATTGACTTCCGATGTCATCGCAAATGCCCTGTTGAAGAACTTGGACAAGCTGCGTGCGGAAGCCGTAAATGTCGGCAATACCGTTTCGGGTGCTTTCAGTGACTTGAACAATGATGCTACCCGCACCGTGGGTTGGTTCGATAAGATGACTGGTGCCAGTGGAATGTTTGCTAATCAAGTTGAAGGTTTGTCCCTTTTGCTGTTCCAAATGGGTAAAGTCTTTAAAGATGAAGTCGCCGATGGCACCAAAGTCGCAACTACCGGACTCGACGGCATGGCTATCACCATGCGGGTTGTCGGTTCGGTTCTTGAAACTATCCTTTTGCTGAGTTCCGATGTAGTCTACGTCTTTAAAGGTATCGGCCGTGAGATTGGCGGTATCGCTGCGCAGTTTGCCGCCGTCCTTTCCGGGAACTTCAAGGATGTGGCCACTATCCGTTCGGCCATGCAGGAAGACAATAAGAATGCTGAAACCGAACTTAAACGTTATCAGGATCGTATCGGCCAAATCACCAACGAGGCTTTGAAAGCTCGTGATGCTATGAACACCGGTCCAGGTAGTGACGACATGACCATGTTGAAAGCCACTTCTAGCGAAAAGGATTTGTTTGAAGCTCGGTCTCGTTTGGCTGGAATCACCAAAAACTATTTCAAGGATTTGAATGCACTGTACAAATCGTATGAAGACGGAAAGCTGTCTCAGTCTGAATATGTAGGTCTGGTCGAAGAACTTGCGACCAAAACCTATGCGGCTTCGACGGCAGGTAAGGATTTGACGAAAGCCAACAAAGAGAATGACAAACTCAACCGTCAATACGAACAAAGCTTTGGTTCGCTGATTGAGAAGATCGCCGAGAAAGATGCAGTTCTCAAACTCTCGTTGACCAGCGAAACCAAGTTGACTGAAGCTGAGAAGTTCGCTGCCAAGGTCATGGAAGACATGAAGAATGGTACCTTGGGTCTGGTCGCAGCCCGCGGTATGTCCATCGATCAGCAGAAACGGATTATCGCCGCCAAGTTGGAAGAGTATGTAATCGATGACCGAAACTTGACGCTGCGCAAGGAAGAAGAAAAAGCAAACGCCAAGTCGATCAAAGAACTGTCGGACGAAGCTGACAAGATGCAAGAAAAGACTCAAAAACAAATCGAAGCAAACGATTTGATCGGTAAGACCAAAGCCATGATTGACGATCTGAAGGCTATTCGTCTGAACGATGCTGCTGCTAGTGATGAACAGACTGCTTCAGGTATCCGTTTGAACGCCATCTACTCGCCGGAAAGCACCAAACAATTGATGGACTACGCGGCCGAATTGGATCGCCTGGCAAAAGCTAAACGCGGCTTGGCCACTGCTTTGTTCGCCGGCGCCGAAAAGGAAGAAGAAAAAGCAGCTACTGATGCCATGAAAAAGGCGGCCAAAAAATACGAAGACGAGTTCGAAAAGTCGTCAAACAAGATCGAAGAAGGTTTGTATAACGCCATCGGTCGAGGCGGTGAAGCTGGATTCAAGAAGTTGATGACTGATGTTAAAAGCTGGTTCGCTCGATTGGTGTTGGAACCGATCATCAAGCCGATTGCGAACTTTGGCGCGAGCTTGATTACCGGTGGTAGTGCTTCGGGTGAGGCCGGTGCCGGTACAAGTATAATGAGCATGTTTAACCAAGGCTCAAGTCTGTTCACTATTGGCAAAACCATCTACAACGGATTCGCGTCTGGTGTGGCCGGTAGCTTGGGAACGGTAGTATCCGGTATCGGCAATTTGTTCGGTTCGACCGCCGCATCCTCATTCGGCGCAGGTTTGGGTATGTCGGCTTCTCAGGCAGCTACTGCTTCAGCTGCTTATAGTGCTGCGGTGGCTGAAGGTACGATCAGCGCCACTGCCGGGACCGCTGCGGCTGGGGGTATCTCTGCAGGTGCAAGCGCTGCTGCGGCCATCCCTGTCATCGGTTGGATCATCGCAGGTATGGCAGCAGCTAACGGATTCCGCAAAGAAGGCTTCACTGCCAACAACGGTACCATCACTGGCATCGGCAAAGCTATTTCCGCTCCGACCAACATGACCAACACCGTTTTGGAAAAGTTAGGTGTCGGCGGTGCTTTGGCTAACATTTTGTCGGGCGCCTCTATCAACACCAAATTGTTCGGTCGTGCTGACCCGCGAATGGAAAGCCAAGGTTTCCGCGGTACAGTAAACACCGAAGGCCTGACCGGTGAAAGCTACGCCAAAATTATCGAAAAAGGCGGTATTTTCCGCAGTAGCAAACGTTATGAAATTGCAGGTGGCTTGGATGCCAATACCGATAAAGAGTTCGACAATACCATCAAAGGTATTGTGGCCACCGTCAAGAGCTTTGCCGGGATATTGGGGAATGACGGAAGTGCGCTCAACGGTTTTAGCAAAACATTCGATATCAAAACGACCGGTGATAAGACTAAAGACAGCGAAATCATAACCAAGTTCTTCTCCGACTTGGGTGACGAAATGGCGAACAAACTTGTTCCTAGTTTGAAAGACTTCACTGCTGAGGGTGAAACTGCGGCTGCAACTCTGCAACGCGTTACTGGCAACTACGCCGCGGTTCAAGCCGTGATTGTTGCTAGTGGATCGACTATGCAGAAAGCATTCGGTGCAGTCGGTGAAGCTGCCTTGAAGTCGACCGAACAGCTTATCGCGGCTGCCGGGGGTATCGAAAATCTTGACAGTTTGGTCGGTTTCTTCTCGCAAAACTTCTTAACCGCCGCTGAGCAACTGGCCCCGGTTCAACAAACTTTGAACGAGCAACTAGCTAAGCTCGGCTACGGTGCGGTTACTACGTCCGAACAATATAAACAGGCTGTGCTTGATCTGACGAACTCCGGTAAATTGGCCACAAAAGAAGGGGCCGATACTTACGTGGCTCTGCTTGCCTTGGGACCAGCTTTCAAAACGGTAACCGATGCGCTGAAAGAGACAACCAAGGCTGCCGAAGAACAGGCCGCCAAGCAGCTTGAATTGACGAATAAACGTTTGTCCATGCAATTGACGATCGCCAATCTAGAAAACAATACAGCTGCTGCGGTCGCGATCATCGCCGAACAACGTCGCTTGGAACTGGCTGCGATGGACCCATTGTTGCGCCCATACCAAGAACGAATTAACGCTTTGAACGACGAGGCTGACGCACTTGAAAAAACCGCAGCAGCACTTGAAAAAGCTAACAGCCTCCGTGACAAGTCGTTGTCTATGCAACTTACTATCGCAGACTTGGAAAGCAATTCGTCTGCGTCCACGGCTATCATTGCTCAACAACGTGCAATCGAACTGTCCGCAATGGACGCCTCCCTTCGTCCTCTACAAGAACGCATTAATCTGCTGACCGACGAAAAGGCGGCTATCGATAAACTGAAAGGTGTCGCGTCCGATGCGTTCGCCGCTTTGAGTGGGAATATCAATTTGTTGAAAGACAAAGCGAAAGCTAACTTGGATGCGCAAGTCGCGGTTCTGAATGCTCAAGCTTCGTCGGCTAAGGAATTGTATGATAAACAAATCGATGCGGCTAAAGCGACTCTCGACGCGACTAAGAGTTTACAAACATCCTTGACTTCAACGCTGAATTCGTTCGCACCGGCCGGAACGACCGCGGACAATCGTGCGAGCGCAATCGATCAGATTAAAAGGGCATTGGATGTCGCTAAAGCCACTGGAGTGTTGCCGAAAGCCGAAGACATCGCAGGTGCATTGAAAACTGCAAGCCAATCGAACGAAGAAGACTTCTCCAGCCGTGCCGACTATAACCGTGATCTGTATGTGACGGCCGGCCGGATTTCGGAGTTGAATGCTTTGACCGGCAAGCAAGTCGATAAAGCCCAACTCGCATTGGATGTGGCTACTAAAGCTAAAGACGATGCCGCAAAGTTCTACACTGACGCAATTGCATTGGCGCAGAAAGCATACGATTCGGAAATCGCCCAATATGACCTGGTACTGAAATTGGCTCAATCACAGCTTGATGCAATGAACGGCACTCAGCTGGCCATCAAGGATATGGGATCGCTGTTGGCGGCCTTTACATCCTCTGTGAATAATGCTTTGGCGCTGATAGGTAAAGGGGGCGGGATCGCCGCGCCTGGCGCTACTCCGGGCGGAGGACAAATAACCAAACCCGCAACAGCTAGCGCAGACGACGTAACTTCGTTATATAAGACCATATTGGGTCGCGATCCCGAAGCAGGTGCTGTTGATTGGTGGACTAAAACCGCTGCCGAAAAGAACCTCAGTGGTGCGGAACTGATTTCGTACTTCTACAGTTCGGACGAATATATCAAATCCCATTCGCATGCTAATGGTGGTATCGCTTCGGGCTGGTCTATGGTAGGTGAACGTGGTCCTGAAATGGTGAACTTCACTAATCCGGCTCGGGTATACACCGCGCAGCAAACGGCTCAAATGATGGGCAGTGGTGATTGGTCTGAAGTAGCTGCTGCCATTGAAGGGTTGAATGCCGGTCTGGAAATGATCTATGATGAAGTCAAGCGCGGCGCCGATGGCTCCGAACAATCGGGCGACATGCTCTACAAGGTCACCGGTGGTGGTGGTGCGATGGTAATTGCGAACGGATAAATAATGGCTGACTTAGTATCCCAATTAGAACTGCTCATACCGAACACGTTGACTGACGCGGGTTTGGTTAGTAGCACTGTACCTGAAACCGACTATCCGGCTTACGTCGCCGGAACTACTTACAACACCATCGGCGATCGGGTCATAAAAAATCACCATGTTTATGAGAACTTGAGGACCGGGAATTTAGGTCATGATCCTTCGTTGGTCGCAAACCGTAACGGAGTCACCCCGTGGTGGAACGATTTAGGTGCGACGAACCGGTGGGCTATGTTCGATCAGCAGAATTCAACCCAAACCGTCGGCGGATCAACCTTAACTGTGGTCATGGTAACAGGTTCGGTGGGGTCTATCTTTTCGTCCAACATAGATGCCGATTATGTTGACGTTTCTGTCAAGGATCAAGTCGGCGGTACCGTTATTTATACCAAACACATTGATATGGATAGTTCTGATGTTTCAGACTATGACGAATATTTCTTCGACGGTTATGATTTCCTGACTTCTTTCTTGGTTGACGATATCGATGTTTATTTCAATCCTGAAGTAACTGTGACATACACCAAAGCGAGCGGTAATGTGGCAGTAGGTTCACTGTTCATGGGTCGAACTGAAAATCTTGGCGAAACACAGTTCGGGGTGACCTTATCCCCTCGTACATTCAGTACTATTGCAACCGATAAGTTTGGTGTAACTTCTATCGTCCGTCGTCCATTTGCCACAGATATGAAGGCAACGGCCCAAGTAGATTTGGAACAAGCCAATAAAGCAGTCCGAGTGGTTCAAAGGTCGTTGGATATTCCTTGTGTTGTCATTGGTAGTAATTTGCCGGGGTACGAGGCACTCCAAGTGTACGGTTTAGTATCGGCCTCATTCGGCTATAATTATCACAAGAAAATTATCTTAACCCTCAGCGTAAACGGGATGATCTAAATGGCTATCGAAACTCCACCAACCTTAACACCGACTCCCTTACCCGCTCCACAGCGCGGCGAGAAGTCAACATTCGCCAATCGAGTCGATGCGTTTATCACTTGGCTGACGACTGCGGTTATGCAGTTCTATATGTCGTCGCTCAACGTCGCGCATAACGCACTGGAAGCATATAACAGCGCAGTTGCCGCTGCTGGCTCGGCGCTACAAGCTCAAACAGCTGCGACAAACAGCGTGGCGGCAGTCGACCTGGTTGCGACCAGCACCGACACGCGGACCCTGAGCGCCGCCGCGATCACCTTCAACGTCCAGCCGAACAAAGGATTCGCTCCGGGCATGATGATCGTGGCATCCCCCACGATGAGCACGGGGAACCGGTTCATTGGCCGGGTTGCGACGTATGACAAGGTGACCGGGATTTTGTTGATGGGCGCGGAGACGTTTGTGGGCTCCGGCACTTTCAGCGCGTGGACCATCACAATCTCCGGCCCTTACGTGACGCCTTTCGCAGCCGGTGGCGCATACGCCGATTACGCGCTGGCCGCCGACCGCGTGCTGAACTCAGCGAGCGCACGCTTGCAGTCGGTCAGTCCTACTGTGTCGGGACTGGATTTCGACCTACCGAACGCCACCACGCTTGTCCTCGGCCAAGCGCAATTCACTTTGACCAACGCCGTCCAGCCTGCCAGCTTGAACGCGGTGGCGAATGACATCGGGGTTAGTCAGGTTGGTGTTTTACTGAAAGGATTTGTCCTGCCCGGTGAATCAGTGCGGGCAAACCTTGTTGAAAACGCGACGGTAGGCGGTGTCTGGAGCTTCGAGAATCTGTCACCTATCGGTGTGCGCGCCCGCCGCATCGCCAACGCAAGCACCGTTATCGGCGGCACGGCCGGGATGTTCGTAAAGGCATTCCCGCTTGATGCGGACCGGATTATGCTTCTGCTGCACGGCGTCTCCCTGCACGCCGTGATTTATAACCAGACGACGAACCAGTGGGGCGGTGTCGTGTTGCTGCGTACCGCCTTTGCAACGGCAGGGGCTGTCGATAATGTCATGGCGGTGCCGACAGCCACGCCGGGGCAGCTCTTGGTGTTTTCTGTTGGCGAGGGGCAAACCGCCGGGATGGCGATGGTGGTTTGGGGCGGAAGTGCGGGTAACGTCATCACTCCCGGGGCGGCGACTGCGGTTACCCTCGGCGGGGCGTGCAACCGTCTGGTCGATCTGATTGCGGTAGGGACGAGCTACGTTCTCGGCTTCATGGTCGGAACTACCAGTATCCGTTTCCGCGCTCTGACTACCGTGTCCGACATTCCTGCTGCCGGAGCAGAAACGGCGCTAGCCACTGTTGCACCCCCGGCGCTGCTACCGATTGACTCTACGCGGTTTGCGGTCATGACGGCGAGCGCCACCGTGCTGACCATCACACCATACGCCGTTGCAGCCACGGTATCAACGGTCGGCACGCCAGCAACCGCTCCAGTCACGTCGGCGTCAAATATTACAGTCAAGCCGGGGGCTTTTACTACCTACCAGCGCTGGATCATCGCGTATATGAACTCCAGCGGATTCCGGGTCACAGTCGCATTAGTAACGTTTTCCGGGGCGTCGCCGGTCGCCACAATCGGGCCTAGCGCTAACGCTTCGCCGAACCTCACCACGGTTTCAGGGGTCGCGACTGTCGGTTACCTCGCCACGATGGCGACCGCTGTCTATGGGACACTGGCGAGCGGTGAGTTCGGTGTTGAATTTTTCAGCTTCATAGATACGGGAACCACTCTCAGCACCAATACCAGCACCGACACGTTCCGTGCAACCAGTGCAGCAGTCGCCTCAGTGGCGCCCTTGGCTGTCGACCTGACCGGCGCCGATGGCGTAGGTACCGGTAGCGGAGTCCACGTCAACTGGCAGGTTGCAACCGCTAAAGAGGTGTCTGTGTTCGCGTGCAAGGAGGTGGTAAGCTTCGGCAATTTCTTCTTCGCTAGTCTCGCCTCCCGCAAAGGCGCGATTCCCGGCTCGCTGGCGCTGCCGGTGCCGGCTATTTATCCGAAGGCCAGCCTGCCGGGCGGCACGTTGACGGTGCCGAATACGAGCCGGAGCGTATCCCTCGGCGACGGCAGCAAACCGCCGCTGTACTGCGCAAACGCGCCAATCGGCCTGCGCGCGCTGTCAACTGATCTTCTCATTCCGGGCGACACGGCAAACGCCGCTCAGGGCTTTGACACTTCGTCGATTTGGATGGGCTACAGCCAAGGCCCGAACTTGGCTTTTTATCTTTTACAAGTGAGGCTTGCATGATTCTGAATACTACACTCGCCGGTTTGCTCGGTCCCTATACCCTGATCGAACTCGGCGAAGATCGGGCCTATGTTGACGGTGCTGAAGTTCCGTACAGCGTCGTCGGCGAGTGCAGTATTATCGACTTGACTTTACCTCCCGGTGAACGTCTGTCAGATTACGACTACATCGACGGTAAGTTGGTGAAGCGCACTCCGCCTCCGGACCCTGAACCGGAACCTGATCCAGAATAAAACAAAGGCCCGAATCACCGGGCCTTTTTCTTTACACGCCGGCTTTCGCCATTTGCTGTCGCGCCTTCAGTTTGATATCGTCCCACGACCAACCGTAGAGGTTCATAATGATCTGCATGGATGTGGTCATTTTGGCCAAGGCTTCCATGTTGATTGCAGCGCCTTCGGCAGTGTTGAGACGACCGAGATTCAGAACTTCGCGCATGTCGACCGGAATTTGCAACAAATTCATGCTTGCGATGTTGAATCGTTCAGACCCGTTGCAACGACCGTTGTAACCGTTGAATTCCATATCAGCCAGAACCGAAAACGGATGCTTTGCCATCACGCGATTGGCGACCAATGTTTGAATGCGCGGCGTCAGCTTCCAGACTTTGTCGTCGAACATTTTATCCAGATCGGCGGTCGGCATATCGATCACCGGACCATTCTTGATGAAGTCAAACGCGGCGACAATTTCGACCATCATGCGGCCGAGGTCTTCCTCGATGTCGGGGGTGACCGGTTTATCGTCCATTTTGAAGAACGGTGGATCGCTCAGGGGTTGAGCAAATACGGTCAGGTTCTCGTTCGGAATCGGCTTCGATTCCAGCTCGATCACCCGTTGAACCAACGCCGCCACTACTTTAGCGTGGCGCAACTCATTCCCAGCCGGCCAGTCTTCACCGTTGCGGAAAAATTTCATTTCACCGGTCGAGTCATCAAAGTTGATGACATATTTACCACTATCCAATATCACGCCTGTTTTCATGTTGTTTCTTCCTCAAGTTGTTCATCATCTTCGGTTTCATCGACGTAATCCGCCGACACTTCACCCTTAGTATAACCCATAACGATCATATTGTCTCGGGTTTTCTGTTCATACCACTCGTAGTTTATGTCGTCGGGAACTCCGTCGACAGGAAGAGTCATCAACGGCTTACTAGAGTCAGAATTTGCAACTTTGTTTCCTGACTTTGCGTAGACGACTCGTGCATCTGATCCAACACCTGTCGCATGATACCACCGGACCGTTTTACCGAGATAATCAATGTATCCTTCGGCCCCAAGGTAAACGCCACCTCCTTTGACCTCCCTGACTTCGACGAATCTAGAAGCGTCTGTGCACTCTCGGATCGTGGTTTCGATGGGAGTCCCATGTAGTATTTTTTCGATGATAGCATACGTGCAAATCTCCGTGACAGGGTTCTTTTTCAAATCGACGGTACTAGCATCCGACGATTTATCAGGATGACGAATGTTGAAAATGTTTCCTTTACTCTTGAACAGTTTCCCCTTCTGCTTTTCAGGCTCGGTATAGATGGCCACATATGTATTTACATCGCGGCTATAAACGGCTTCATACAGGGTTTCTTCGGTGCTCAGGCCGGTCCTCGATTCCCAATACTTGACCAGATCGTCGAATTCCTGCTTGCGCTCACGTTCAACCATGCAGACGATACCATCGGTATTGGCACTGATGACTTCGAAACCTTGATACTCCATCATTTCGATATACATCAACAGAACTAGTTGGCCGGTTATGGTTACCTGAATAAGCAGCTCAGGGGCATACATGATCGAATAACGGGAACCCAGTTTGCCGTAAGTTCCGTTGGCGGTGATCTTCAACCCTTCGGCCGCGATGATATCGCCGGCTTTCTTGGCATTAACTCGGTCAACCACTACGCCGTTATAAACGACCAAGAACGCCTTGCCGAGATTCTTGGGAGTCATCCCGGCATTGAGCATCAGGAACGGATAGAACGAAGTCGCATCAATATCGACAATCTGATACTTTTCGTCAGATACATGACCTACCGACTTCTCGTTACTATGCAGCCCGCCGATACCGAAGGTATAAAGACCTTTGCCGATTCGGATTTCAAGGTCTTTCAGCGACTGGGGAAGTATGACCGAACCCTTTGCCGATATGACCATTTCCGAATCAAGAACGACTTTCAAAGCCTCTTGCATCTGTTCGGTATGGAAGTCGATGAAAGCCGGCTTTTTGTACTGAAAGGTTTTGCCGACCTCGACTTTATCTTTGACGATAAACGTCTGCTTGGTCAACTTCTTGATTTCCGACTCCATAATGGCTTCTGCCATTTGGGCATCCGACTTGGAACGAAGATCGATGTTGTATTTGGTCGACAACTTCTCGCGCAACTGAACCCGTTCCAGATACCACGCATAGACGAGTTCGACAATATCCAGATCGTTAATGTTGTACCATTTGACGATCAGTTTTTGGTCAGGCGTAAGATAGGTTCCGGGTACGAATGGGAGGTCTTGCATTCGCCGGGAATGGATGCGGCCGGCAAGTTTCTTGAGCGACGGCGCCCCTGCGGTGTACTGTATCAAGTCGATGGAATCGATAGCCAACTTCTTGACCTTAAACGCTTTCAGGATTTGGTGCGCTTTATACTTCGGTCGCGGCATTCCGGTATCGCCAGGCTTGCGGTCAGCCTTTTCGAATATCTTACAGTTCGCCAGCCAAAGCTGCTCGGTCGTAGCGCCGGCAGCCGCTATTGTGGCCATCGTATTGTCATAGTGCAGGATATTGAATCCGACCATGGTGAAGTTTTCCAGAACCCAAGTAAGCTTTTGCTGATCTTCTTCGCTCAACGCTTCGTCGTCATGGGCTTCAAAGCATACGCATTTTTTCCCATCGATCCCCCTCGCGGTCAAAAGGAAGTAATTTGGATAGCATTCGATATCGTAGTTAAGCCTTTCACCGGTCCGTGACGCCTCAATTAGCTCCTCTACCGTGAATAGATCAAGGATCATATTCCGCGCTTCGTGAAGGCCCGGTAAATAGGTAGCAGCAAGCCATACCGGCTCAGGTGGAACAGCCTTGACCTTTTCCTTTTTCGGTGGCTTTACCGGGGCAAGGTCTTCCCAAAACATACCGAGGGCGTCAAATCGGCTCATTTATACACTTTCCTAACCAATTTTTCATATCACCATATCCGCGATGACCCGTTATCAGAGGTTGCAGATTAGACGGAGCGTTTTTAAAATACTTCTTGCCTCCCAACCAATACCCAACCTCGGTTGGCCAAGGACCATCATACCCGGGCGATTTCAAATCATAGTTTTCGATCACATCGTCAGGTTTGATTATACCGTACTTTCCTGACAATATATAAGGTTCAAGGTTCCATCTGTCAGCGAAACGCAAACCGAGAAGTAGAACCTGACCCTTGTATATCTCACGGGCGGCCCCCTTCTCAAGGTTGCTTTTCAACTGCGAACATTGAATGACCAGAATCATTTGCGACGAGCGCGAGCAGCCATATCGGCCATGATTTGGGCATTGCGCACTTTTGCCTTTTTGATTTCGTTAGTCTGGCAGGTGACAGCCTGATCCAAAGTCGGGCAAATGTGATCGATCACCCAGCCGGTTTGGAACAGGTCTTGACCAGCAACCTTGATCGTACCCAAATGGCATACGGCAAACTCGTCGCGATATTCGAAGATCGCCCAATTCTTGTTTTCCGATTCAGTCGGTACCCGTTGCACTGTATTACTCATTTTCCACCCCGTTCATAAAAAGCTATTGCTTCAAAAAGTTTACCCGAGTAATGTTGGTTCTTCTGACGGAGTTTCGTAGCGATTTTATCATAGAGAACGTTACGTTGATCGGTATCAGTTTGTTCAACTATCAACGCTATGGTCGCAGCTCGTTCGTCCAAAGCGGCATCGTCAATTTTCATATCACCCCCTATTGATGTTTCATATGCATGATTGCCCCACGCAGGTTCTCGCCGAAAAACAATGCCGGAACCTGATTGAAGTCCATCGATGTTGCGACCGAGGAAAGCATGCGCATCATGTTGATGTTATAGCAGGCTTCGGTCGGGAAAACGTGGGCGAAGTCGCCGTCATGTTCAACGCGGGCGCCGAGTCCTTCATCGATATGTGTGGCCATCGCCCCTTGCACGAAGTACAAGTGATTCAGATCATCCACGAATGGACGGAGCAACTCCAGGTCTTTAAAGAACGTCGGCGGTAGGTCTTGCGCTTCGATGTTTTCCTTATCCAGAACCATAGCGATGTTCGGCCAAGTAGTTGGATTGGTTTGGGTACGGAACCACTGACCGTCGGGATAGTGGAACGTGACCGAATTTTCGGTAAACTGAACGCTGATCGGCTCGATACCGATGCGCATAAGTTCATTGACGGCGAGGTGCGGAATAACCAGGTCGAAGGGGAATTCGTAGCCGAGCCAATACTGGCAAATGACCACATTATTGGTTGCATGGGCGAATTCCCCCCGGAACAGGATACCCCTTGCCCAAGGCCGGCTAGCGTCTTCGGCGATCATGGTTTCAAGGACTTTCAACGCTTTCATGAGTCCGCCTTCGGGGAGTGGATGCACTTCACCCTCCGGCTCGACATCAGGGAAGGTTCCGTCCACACCGCAGTTGATGAATGCCTTGAACTTGCCGGAGCGAACGCTAAGACGTCCGGCCGGGGTCATTGCCATAGCAACAGCACCGTCGCATTGTTCGATAGCCTTGACAAAGTCGACCGCTTTTGGCTGGCAATCGATACCGAGGTCAATCGGGCTTGAAATGGTGATAATCCCGTTGTGGGCCTTGATCGTCCCTTGATGGACCCGGAAATGGGTCATGCCAGGAATTATGTCTTTCTTGGCAACGGCGCCTTTGACAAATTTGAGTGCATCGATCATCGCACCACCTCAGCTTTACCACCGTGTTGATAAGCCGCATTGGCCCGGACGATTTTGTCGAGCCGCCCCCAGTCTTCAATCAACGCGCGCAGGTCTTCGTCGCGAACTTTGCGCATGACAAAGGTATCCCCGCCAAAATTTGTTGGCGGCTTTTCAAGCTCGGACAGTATCCGGTGTAACGAATATGCGAAAGGCATCAGAATAACTCCTCTTGGTTGATCTGGAATGGTTTTTCAAGTGCAGTCATCATTCGGGCAAGTTCCCCGTAGGCGTAGACGTTGTACGCCCATCGGGGGTAGTTGAGGTCTCGCATGCGGTCGGGCTCGTAGCCTTCGTCGATAAGTTCTTGCTCCAAGCGAGCTCTAACAACAGGAGGTAAAGTGTCAACATGTTGTCCCTCAACTTTTACGTTTGGCGACCTTGCGCTGATCGCGAATTGACCGAATTTCGGTATGAAGATGTTTCCGTGCGCTGCCAGTTGAATCCATGATGACGAGTCGACCGAATACCACGGATACCGAGTCATCAGGGGAACCGAAGTAAGGCCGAATCCGTGTACTTTCAAGCGTGCTCGCCCGCTTCCGTCGGTCAGATATTTTGCCCATATTCTGTCAAGCCATAAGATTAGTTGAGGGGTGGAAATCGGAACCATACCGCCGATGGTGATGTACTCATAATTCGCAATGTAGTACTCAAGGTATCTTTCATCTTCGCCATAGTGAAAGCAAGGTAATGGTCGAGTTCCAAGTCGTTCCATTTCGCATTGGTTTTCATAGGTACGTTGAGGATCACCGATGCCATCGAGCACAGAGGCCATGTCGATAATGTCGGCATTCCGGTGTATGTAGTCACAGTATGCAGGTAGATCAATTTCCTTACCAAGGGTGAAAGCGGAAAACGCGCCAGAATCGAGGAAAACTTTATCGCCCTGCTCGCGGATACGATCCACGTAAGATTGCTTCCCAATATAGTGGTAGGACTCCAGACGGTCGATACAGCCATCGTGACCGGCTTTTTCTTGGTCGGTAAGTTTTGCATAGTAGTTTCCGGTTTTATGGAAGTTTGAAGTATAGAGGCCGGCGATGTAGATTTTCATGGCAGGGTCACTCGTTCCACTTTAATACGATGAAGCTGCGGCTTTAGTACATATTCCATAATTTGGCGTTGATGAAGTTGGTACGGGGTCGGATGGAACCGTGGTGCTTCCAAAACCCATACAGTCACATTGACCAAACCGCGCAGGTAGTCTGTTTGGTTTAATACTATTTTGTAATCTTTACGAGCCCATTGTTTTTCAACTTCGGCAAAATGACGAGCATGATGGATTTCATACGCTACGACAATATTAAGCTTGTTCATTTCAACAACCCCCGGCAATTCAATTGATGTACAAAGTCCAGCTGTTCGGTGGTACGAGCCATCTTGGCGAGTTCTTTCAGGGCTTCGCGCAAAGCCTCTTGACCGGCAATAGTTACCTTTTCGATCAGATCAGGCTTCACGTATTGTAGAGCTTCCATCAAATAGTTTTCGCTATCGGTGAGTCTCGCATGTTCAACTTCCAACCAAATCATGCGATCAAGGCAGGCCCGTTCTGGACCGTAATCATACAGTTGCTTCATTTCAGCGACTTCGCTTTCGTCGACTGGATCGGGGATATCCATGTGGTCACCTAATCTGTTCTAATGTTCTATTATATCAGGACGAGCCTAGCCCATCAATGTGAATCTTGTTTGAAGTAGAAAAATGGCCACATGATAGCGGCCATTTTGGACTGGGTCAGACTGGTTTAGCTGATAATGGTTCCGCCCACACCATCGGGCAGTTTTACCGTATCGCCGGCTTTATATTCGACCGGCTTGTCGTACACTGCGACACCTTGAGTCAAGGCCAGGTGTTCGTTCAGCACACCACGCTCGCCCGACAAATCACGATTGAGCGCAGATTCGTCGGTGAACTTCTCGGGGTAGCGTTTGCGCAGCTTTGCGATATTCGCCTCGCGCAGCGTTTCTTCGCTGACGCCGGTCGCATCATGGCCGATGGCTTTATACCAGTCGACATCGCCCAGTTCTTCGGCGAAGTTCAGTTCGTCGACTTCACCGCATTCGTAGGCTTCCAGCAGGTTTTCGAACATTTCGCCGGCTTCGGTATGAATGCCGAGCGCGCAATGCAACAGGCGGACCGGGATATGTTCGGTCAGGCCGGTCAAACGCTTCGTCACGTCGGAAGTGATACCTGCCAGTTCGCCAATATCGTACATACGACTGATTGTTTCGTCATCGACTTGGTCGATCATTTCCAGCTGCTTTTCCACGGTCGCGCTCAGATTGGTCAGAAAGTCATGGTACAGTCCGACTTCAATCGGCTTACCGTAAAAGATGTTTTTCTTTACCAGATCGGCGGCCGATCCCAGCGCGACAATCATGCGCATCAGATCGACCAAAACGAACTGATTGACTTTCAGGGATTCCGGCCGGGATTCGGTGCGAATGGCTTGTTGAACGTAGCTCGGTTGGGCTACCTCCGACGCGGCCTTTTCGATCTGATCCAGTGCCGAGAGTTCATGGTCCAGATATGAAGTGTCGTGCTGATCGATCTTTTGATGGTTCAGCGCGTCGCGCCAGTTGCCGATATGACCTTTAATCATTTCGGCCAAATTGTCATGACCGGCATAAATGTCTTTGTTATTCATTTCAGTTCCTTATTTCGAGTTAGCAAACATTAAGAACTCGGCCCGGGTGGCCGGTTCATCCTTCATTACCCCGCGCAGCGCCGACGTGATCGTGTGATGACCCTGTTGACGAGTACCGCGCGATTCCATGCACATGTGGCGCGCCTTGATGATGACGCCCACGCCCTTTGCACCGATACCTTCGAAAAGGGCATTGGCGATCTGGTTGGTAAGACGCTCTTGCACTTGCAGACGACGAGCGTATTTATCGGCGAGCCGGCTCAACTTGGACAGGCCTACGATGTGGCCATTCGGGATATAGGCGATCGTCGCGGTTCCGAAGATATCGGCCAAGTGGTGTTCACACTTGGAGTAGATCGGAATGTCTTTGACGATGACCATTTCGTCGCACTGCTCGGCGCCGTCGTCGAAGACTTTCAGAATGCTAGCGTCCGATTCGGCGCCGTTCTGTTCGTAGCCGGCAGTCCATTCGCGCCAGGCTTTGATAACCCGGTCGGGGGTCTCGATCAGACCCCCGCGTTCCTGCTCGCCGATCACGCGGTACAACAGGGCTTTAATTACGTCTTGGTCAGTATTAATCAGTTGCGACATTATTTAACCACTTCCATGAAAGATTTGATGTTTGCCGAGAACTCATCGCCGACGGCTTTGATTTCGTTTAGCTTCACCGAAAAGTCGCTCACGATGTTCTTGAACTCGGTCAGAGCCTTGGGTTCAAGAACATAGATAGCCGAGTTGGCGCCATGTTCCATGACTTCGACCGATTCGATCCAGACGCGTTCAGTCTGGACGCTATGGCGAATGAAGGCTTCCACGAAGTCGAAAATATACTTCGCGAACGCTTCGCAGCCGACATTGGGCATGGTCACAAGATCGGCGATACCTTGATCGTGAAACATGCGGAAAGCCGGCAGCATCGGATCATCTTCGGCGACGATCATTTTATGGTCGAACGTATTGGTCAGGAACTTTTTGATGTACTTCAGGCCGCCGAAGTCCATCACCCAGTTCTTGTCGTCAAGTTCCGCGCAGCCGAAAACCAGCTTGACCGCCAGCGCGTAGCCGTGGAGCTTGGAGCAATGGGAATGAGTCGCCCGATGTTGGCGGAATACCGCGGACAGACCGACATCATGGCCGTATTTTTTGGTGGACTTATACATTATTCATCCTCCGGCATGTCAGCTACCAGCATCAGATAATTGCGGGTATCCGGCAGGTTCATCAGATTTTCTTTCCACGCCCGAACAACCAGCGGATCAGGAACGCCGGCGTCTTCGAAGCCCTTGGCGCGCAAGACGTTTGCGTGGTTCATGTCGGTCGGCGGATACTTACCGTCGTAGCTGGTGTGGCTGTAGGCCAGTGCTTCCATGCAGCCGGGTAGGGTCATGGCCAGTGCGACCGACTCGGCTTTGCTCATGTTCATGAGCGGGGCGCCGATTTTGAAATATTGCGACTCATGCTCGCGCAGTCCCAGTGATTCGTTTGCCATATTTTGAAACTGACGACGGAACTCGTCGGTGCAGTCCGGGTAGTTCGCGTTGTCGGCCTGACAGATGCCGGTCACGATGGTCGAGCAACCCAGGTCGACAGCGCGGTTCATAGCGATCGTCAAGAACAGGGTATTACGCATCGGAACGAAAGTCTTCTCGACCCGGTCGCCGATGACGGCTTCCATTTGGTCGTGATTTTCGTACTGTTCCAGTTCGGCGCCGGAGGTCAGCGGGGAGGTCGACCGGAGGATATCAGGTACCAGAACGATCTCGTGGGAGGCCGTCGAAGCCATCAAGGCCACTTCCTTCGCGGCTTCGATTTCGATGGCGTGACGCTGGCCATAATCGAACGTGATCGCATGGACCTCGTCGAAATACTTCTTAGCCCAAAACAGGCAGGTGGTTGAATCTTGGCCGCCGCTCAGGACGACGAGTGCTTTGGTTTTCATTTGGTGAGTTCCTTTTCGATTTTTAAGGCCAGACGATGCAGGTACGCATTGAACCAGCGACGAATGGTATAGGACCGGGCGACACTGATCGCCGTATAGATCAGGCCCATGACCAAGTTTTGCCCCAAGTTGATATTGAAACCAAACAGGGGGAAGATGAACATGTTGGCGGTGAAGTTAATGACGAAGCCGATCACCGTATTGATGACGGCTTCGATCAAACTGCCCACGCGGGTTTGGTTCATTACGCCACCCCATCTTTGTGTAAGGCGTTCCAAATAACTTCACGAATTGCACGCATTTCCGCCGACTCGGCGCCGTCGTACAGAGGATTTTGCATAACGGCCTTCAGCGTTTCAGCTTCGAAAGGTTCCAGATCGATGATAAGCCGGCGAGTAGGCGCCGGAATGATAAGAGCTTTTGCCATCATGCCACCCCGATGATTTTGTGAACTTGCAGGCACAGACGATAACCGAACTTCAGCGACGCATCGACTGCGGCTTTCAGGTGACGTTTGTTTGCGTTCTCGTCTTGAACGTCGACCGGTTGGATGTAGACTTCACCCTTCCAATGCTCAGGCCAACGAGCGACCTGTTTTGTACCGTGACCGAGCGCCAGAATTGGCAGGCCGTCGTCGGCATTCTGCGAATCCGCGTTCAAGACATATTTCAACGCCTTGATATGTGGCCACAGTAATGCGTTGACCTTGGAACCCTTCGGCGAGCAAACGATCGTGAAACTATGATGCGCGAACGCGTAATCCAGATCGGCGAAAAGCGTACCGTTGGTTTCGACCTGAACCTGGTAGAGATTTTCCAGCAGGGCGATAGTCAGCTTGCGGATGTTCTGGCGGAATGGCTCGCCGCCAGTGATGACGATCAACGGGCAGCGAACCCGATTGGTTTCTGGCGTTACTTCGGCGATCGCCTCCAGAATGTCGCTAACCGACATTACCTTCCACAATCCATATTCGGTATCGCAATCGGGGCATTGCAGGTTGCAGCCGGCCAGACGAACGAAGACTGCCGGGGTTCCGGCGAACGGACCCTCACCCTGAATGGTATAGAAGATCGAGTTTACTGCCAAGGAGTTGGGGTGGCCCAAGTCCTGTTTGATGGGGATTTGCTTGTTCAGCATTTTGGTTTCCGAGTTAAGGGATCGCTTTCGCGGTACCCGGACTTACTACAAAAAGAAAGCGGGGCCGTATTGTGAGGGGACGGCCCCGCTATTCCGACGACTTGGTATTACTCGGCGGCTGGGGCTTCGCCGGCCGGCGCTGGCGCTTCAGCAGGAGCAGCGACTTCTTTCACCAGACCGTGGAACTTGCGCCATTTACCGTACTGGGTATGAATGGTACCGATGACCAGCAGGTGCGGCGCCGCGATCAGGGCGTCGGTGACGGCTTTGCGGGTGACCGGCGCTTTCAGTTCTTTCGACATGGCGTCGGCGATATCCCACACCAGTTTGGTCTTGCCGGAGGCCGGGCGGGTGACGCCGTTCTGCTCGACTTTTTCGGTCTTGGCTGCGGCGGCTTCCTTGGCCTTGGCTTCTTTCTCGGCTTTGTCCTTGGCCTTGGCGTCGTCCTTGACTTTCTTGTCGGCGGCTTTCTGCTCGGCTTTGGTCGGGGCTTTCACCGGTGCTGGCGGGATCGCGGTCGGAGCGGCGCCGGCATTGGTCGAGGCTTCGCCATCGGTCGGGGACATCAGGCAGGCCATCATGGCGGTTGCAAACAGTACGCGGGAGGTTTTCATTTTGTTTCCTTTTCGTGGTTGAGTTTAGATAAATCCGGGTGAATCGTTTTTGCTTCCAGAACTTCATTATGTCATAAGGTCTGGTCATTGACTAGACCTTTATTGTTGCTATTTTCAGGATTGGGTTGCTTTCCATTTCCCGTATTGCGTTGCTGCGGTTCCTGCGTTGATACCTTCGGCCTCACACGCGGCGATGATCTTCGCACGGAGGGTTTTATCTACCGGACTGTTACCCGATTCGGCGCGGACCCGGTCGGCGATCGTCCAGACTTTACCTGTTGCCCCTTTGGATGGGGCCGCACCCGGCGATGCTGCGGCGCGAGGTACTTTAGGGATGGCCGACTTGACAGTACTCGTCGCAGGATAATTCTGCGCGTCGGACAACTTGGTCAAGAATGGCGGCGTTTTGGTCTTATGGTCCGATTCTTCAGGCGGTGGCAGTTTCGCAATCTCGGCGTTGAGTTCGAACACGGTACGGGTGTCGACCGGAATTTGGTTGACTGCCAGATCATAGCAATCCTTGATCGTGCTTCCGTAGCTCAGTACCGAGCCGGGGACCGTCGGAATCCCGGTGGTGTTCTTGTGAAGCATTTTCATTTCCAACGCCGAGAAGTGGGAAAAATGACGCTGAACATCGAGCGGGAAAGATACGATGGTGGTTTCCACCGATGCGATATCCGCGATCAATGTGGCCAATTCATGCCCGTTAGCGATGGCCACAAACTTCATAGCCTCCCGGTCGATGATGGCCCATTTGCCTTGAAAGTCGTACTTACCCATGATGTCCTCTTAAAAAGGTATAATGTAAATCCACTCTTCACATCCGGTCACGATAACCTCAGCCGGTGGAAGCATTTTAAATTCGTCGCAGCGCTGGCTTTGTTTATTCCAATGCTGACAATTCGTGCAGGTCTGAATCCGATCAAACTCGATGGCAAGTTTTTGTATTTCAATCACCTGCCGATTCATCGCCTTCGTTTGTTTCCAATCTATCGAAGTCATTTGATTGCCTCACTCAATGTTTAAATTATATCCCGTTTACTCGGTTTCGACAAGCGGTTTCGCAAAATCATAGTTGATGATATCCGATCGTCCGCCATCTACCCGAACATGGATGTGAGTCGGCTCACGGAGTTCGTGAATTATCATCAGGGCTTCATCAGTCGAGTCTGGCGGTGGAATATCACAGCGCTGACGCCACCAATTCTTAGCGCGACTGCTTATATTCCCGCCATGCTCAAGGCAAATCCACTCAAGGGTTCGGCGGGTCTGGCCGGTTATATAGGTCACACGGATGCTCGGAGGGCGCCCCGGCTTATTGTGAGGGGCATATTCAACCCGCTTGACCGGGAATATTTTTACCTCTATCGGCTCGGCTGGTTTGGATTCTTTTATAAGTTCCTCTTTCGCAGCCTTAACATTCAGTTGCAAAAGCCGGGGGAACTCAACACCGCAATGTTCACAACAAGTAGCAGAAGCGTGGTTATAAGTGCCACATTCACCGCAAATACGTACAGGCGCATCGCCGGGCTCCTTCTTTCCTTTAGGCTTAGGTATTTGCGGATCGTTGATTGGGCCGAGTTCTCGGCAATTACCAGCAAAATCGGCAACAAGGCAATAAGGTTTATCAGAATTAGCAATCGCATCGAGTCGTCCTTCTTTAGTTGATAGATCGTAACCGAACTCATAGAACGGGCGGGTACCTCGTCCGAGCATTTGAATCCACAATACTACTGATTTGGTCTTGCGGGTCATTACGATAAAGTCCAACGCCGGATGGTCAAACCCGGTAGTCAGAATCCCATTACTGACGATTGCCCGATATTCGCCGGCCTGATATGCGGCGATGCGTTCCTCTACCTCAGCATCGGACATTTTGAATTCTTTTGTGTTCGAATGAACATAGGTCGTCTTTATCCCTTGGCGATTTAGTTCGTCAGCCATGTGGATGGTATGCTTGACTCCTGACGCGAATACGCACCATGACTTTTTATCCCGGCCGATTCGGATGGACTCAGCAATAACCGCTTCTGTCAAGTTTTTCTTATCGACGGCAGCTGCCAAATCCCCTTGATGATACTCGCCGGCCTGAGTTCGGACTCCGGTGGTATCGTATTCGTTTTCGGTGACAACCGGGCGGAGTCGGCAGAGATAGCCCTCGTCGATGAACCAATTGAAGGCGTCCATTGTGGTCATATCGCAAACGATGTCGGTGAATAACGCGCCATCCCCCTCGGTCAAGAGACCTTGCCCCATTCGGAATTTAGTCGCGGTGAAACCGACGACAACACAATTCGGATTGACAGTTTTGATATCGTTTATGAATTGACGGTACTGACCGCTTTCCTTCAGTGATATCATGTGGGCTTCGTCAACCAAAATGAAGTCAACATGACCGAAGTATAGAGGAATATTGGCAACAGAACCGATACCCCCGAATATAATAGGGTTCTTGGTGTCCTGGCGTTTTAGGCCAGCTGAGCAGATACCGACCGGAGCAGTTGGCCACAATTGAAGGAGCTTTTCTAGATTCTGCTCGATAAGAATTTTAGAGTGAGTCAGCATCATCGCCTTCAAAGGTTGATACCCCCACATTTCGAATACGAGGTTTAAAAAGCGGGCTATCATGACCGACTTACCCACCCCGGTAGGAGCCGCCACGAGCGGATTACCTGTACCTCCTTCTTGGAAGTACTCTATCAGAGCTCGGGCGGCGAAGTCCTGATATTCTCGTGGAATAAGCTTCATTAGTCTTTAAACTCCATCTTGCGGTCGTACTCGGGGCACCCTGCCATTTGGGTCTTTTTGTCGATATACTTTTCGAACGTGATACACTGCCATTCGCCGGTGTCGACTGTACAGGACGCGGCGCAGGTCCGGCAATTACGGGCGGGTGGTTCGCCTCGATGACAGATATCTTTAAAGTCACAGAACTTGCACTTGAAGAAACCGGAGTTCTCGCTAATACGAGCAGGGATACCTGTGTTCATGAAAACGATCTTACCCGCACGACCTACGTACATATCGTATATGGCTTGATCGAAGTCAACAATTTCGGCGTACAAAAGGTCGTTATCCTTGTTGACTGCCAAATAAATCGCCTTTTTTAAACTATAGTAGCCCATGTACAGAACCATCTGAACATAGTGTTCGAACTTGGCGACTTTCACACCACCCCCTTCAAACCTCTCGGCTGGGAGTGACGGGTCTTGAGTATAGGCGAGGTACTTCTTCCAGTTCGAACCGGCCATTTCCTTGAAATACTTATCACTGTGAGTTTTGAACTCACCCAGTATCGGCTGGTCAGGAACTTCAATACAACCATTTATGACTGCGTCGATTGCCGAACCAAAGTGCCCACCATAATAAGACACTTTGAATTGCGACCCATTTTCGTCTTGGCACCAGACTTCGCAGCCGATCATCAACATCAAAGCAACAAGGCGGGGTTCTTCTAAGTGGCCGCGATTGAACAGACGTATGATCTGACCGGGGAACATCGGGGCTTTGGCCCAACGAAAATTGTACCACAGCTGACGCGGGCACTCGCGACCGATCATCGAGCCGCCTAAATGACTACGAAATGGGTCTTTCTGGCCTTCATAGGCGTCGGACGCTTCCATCATGAGTGGCTTCAAATGCTGACGGAATGCCGCACCCTGATCCGCGTACACCATTTCGTCAATCTTTGCTAATGTTTGTAATGCCAGGACAACGTTACCCATACCAATCTCCAGTGAAAAACAGCCCACGAATGGGCTGTCTGATTAACAAGCTACTTTGGTATTACTTTTCCCAAGGAGCTTTTTTCTTGCCGGGAACTGCTGGCGTTTCGGCGGCGGTCGGGGTTTCTTCGGCAGCGACTTCGACTGCTACTTCGACCCATTCGGCGTAGCCTTCCTGCACCAGCAACTCACGGGTCCAGTCAGGGTCGTCGGCCTGGAAGGCTTCTTCGGTGGCGCCTTGTGCCTTTTCGGTCATCTGGAAGACTTTTTCGGTCTTCGGTTTGGCCGGTACTGGCTTCGGTGCAGGTTTGGCCGGGACGGCCGGTTTCGGTGCGGCTTTAGCTACCGCGGCGGCTGGGGCAGGTTTTGCTGCGCCCGGAGCCAGCTTGCCGACGGTTGGGACTGGCGAGCCGGCGCCCTTGTTGAAGGATGGGGCGACGCTGACGGTCTGGCCGCCGGAAACGCCGGGGACTGCATGGTTGACTTCGACCGAGGTGTCGTCGATGGACTTGAAGCCGTCGATGTCGTTGCCTTCGGCGTATTCCTTGCCCGGCGTACCGTCTTCGGCGTCTGGCATTTTCTTCGCCGGCTTGAACTTGATGTACATTTTCAGCGGCTTGTTGATCCAGTCGTCGGTGTCTTCACCGTCGGTGCCGGTGGCCTCGTTGACGGCTTTCATTTCACCCCAGCCGATGTCCTGCGCTTGCTGGTTGGTGTTCTTGTAGTTGAAGGTTTTGTACAGAACGCGGCCGGCATGGGGGCCGTCGATCACTTCGACTTTGATGGCGATCAGTTCGTTACCGGTGCTCGCATGATTCGACGACGGCTTGTGTTCGGTCTCGATGATCTGGACATTTTGCCAGCCGGTCGGGATAGCGGGCATGCGGCCTGCCGATGCGGTAACGGTACTAAAGTCAATTCCGAGCTTTGCCATGATTATATTCCTTTGATTTTGTTAAAGATCATCCCCAAGTGGGGGTATTCAATCGGGTCGAGTGCCCCCGAACGGTCCTTCGCTGTGTACTGCATATCTGCTCCGGTCTGAACGAACCGGTAAATTGTTCCGTCTTTTTCTTTCCCCACCCCCATACGAAAAACTTCATCAAAAAGGTACGGCAACTGTGGTCCGGTTTGTTTACCCGGCATCATTGGACCATACAACATGATGCCCGATACTTCATCTTTGCTCTTTTCCATCTTTGCCAGAAAGACGACATTCTTGCCGGGGATATCCCGGAACTTCTTAGCAAGTTCGATCATCTTTTCTGCCATATCCCCGTAAGCCTGACGAGGGTCTTTGGCCAGCCGCTTGGCATTGACCAGAACTTTCTCGGCAATCTCCGTGAAGGAGTCAAGGCAGATGGTTTCGAACTGTTCCATTTCCTTGGCCGAGGTCAACCACTCGTATGCGTCTTCCAAATCCTTGACGGTACTGATGATGATCGTTGGGATGTTGGAGGTGATGCCGGCCGCTTCCAGATCATCCCCGAAGATGCGTTTCAGGTTGGCTTCGCGCAACGACAGAGCACCCCCTTCAGCCATCAGCATAATCGGAGCCGGGGCAGTCGCGCAGAGTACCGTTTTACCGGCTCCCGATTCCGAGTATGCCAGAACCTTGATGCCGGAGACATCGGTCAGTTCCTCGGTTGTAGTAAATTCAAGTGCCATGTTATCCCCTTGGTTGAGTATCCTATTATATCAAAGTCCTGCTAGAATACTCAGCTTTTCTTGTGGTTATTTTCGATTGGCCAGATCGAACTTTGCCCAAGCTTCAATCGAAAAGACGACAGTTACTGCTTCGTAACCATCGGGCTTTCCAGTCAAATCAGCGCCGCATTTCAGGGCTAGGTCCAAGAATTCGGGACGAGGTTTATCGATGGCCACATGTTCAGGTTGGATCAACTCCGGTAATTCATGACAGTTGCAGTAATCGGCGTCGGTCCCAGCAGTCCCCGGCATCCATAGATTACAATCAGGTTTGTGGCTCATGATTATTCGTCCAGTGGAAGTTCTTCGTGCTCGACGCCCAGTTCTTCGGCTAGGTTCTGACATTCGGCACGTAAGACAAGGACGATCGTTTGCATCATTGTCACTGCAACATCAATCGGGCAGTCGAACCAGTCGCTGACGACCATGATAGGCGTCGTCTTTTCACCAACAGCCGGCTTCGGGGTTTCGTATTCGAAGACGCGGACATATTCCATCGCCTTTTTCAAGCGATGGCGTTTGGTTTTAAGGCTGTCGATCTTTTTATACAAGTCAGAAATTTTCATTATTTCACCTTTGGATAGTAGTTGCGGCAGAGACGTTCACGGACCGCCCCGATTTCGTCGGAGCCAACCCACCACTCGAGTGCATTGCTAGCGCTACGAGCTTTGTTGAGTTTGACTTCCATCGCGATACCTTGAGCGACGCCGTTCCCGAAAGCTTCGGCTTCCTTGGCTTCTTCGTCGCTCTTTTGCATCCATGATGACAGGAAGGTATAGAGCAAGAAGAACGCCAGGACGCCGAGCCAGAAGTTTTTGTCTTTCTTACTCATCGTCCTGCCCCTTCCTTCTTCCACTGGTTAATCAGGCGAAACTGAGAAATTTTCGCATCGCACTGAATGTCGATTTGAGTTTTCATCATTTCGCGGTAGCGGTCCATTTCGACATAATCGCCTGATATCCCGGCTGCGTCGAACATGCTTTGGTAGCCGATTATCATTTTGGAAGCAGAAAGTATTACTGCTTCCAAAGGCCGGCACTTATCTTCCAGTTCGTCGAATTTCATATTAGACCGCCGTCGACTTGGTTGCGATGATTTCAAGTTCTTCGCGGATTGCGCGAAGTTTGCTTACTTTGGTACGTTGCGACTTGATGTAATCGTCAGATTGATCGGGGTCGCGGGAAGGTTGAGTTTCCTCGCGGCTGAGACGGGACATTTCTTCACGAAGAATCGCGGAAAGACCGTCGATAACACCGGCGTAGTCGGTAATCATACGGTGCTCACTTTGGCTTTAGGCTTCTTCGGCTCGGTCAGCTTGACCTGTGGTGATCCATCCGTCACGATCAACATCGACTCGAACAGCTTCAGGAAGCGGCGGGCCTTCTCTTGATTATCGCCGGTAGTTTCGATCACGGCTTTCTGCATCAGGCGATAAACCGGGACATCGAGCTCCGGCTTATACTTGATGGCTTCGCCGGAATCGAACTGGAATTCCTCCACCAGTTGAGCATGGACGGCGTCCTTGACCGCAACATCGATCTTGCGATTGATAACGCCGGTGACGGTCATGCCCCATCCTTCAGGCAGATCGGCTTTGTTCGTACCTTCTTTCAGGCCGTTCGGGAAGTAGTAGCGAACCACTTCATTGCGCAGGTTCATTTCCTGTTCTTTCAGGACCGCCAGCTTTGCTGCTGCGTCGAACCATTCGGCAACAGTCGCTTCGGCCTTGACCCGGGCTTCTTCTTTCTCTTCCGGGGTCAGTTCAACTTTCAGGGTTTCGTCTTGGGCCATGATTTTCTCCGTTTATGTTTCGATTGATGATGTCTAATTATAGAACAGAATTCGGTTTATTTCACGATGTTTTAAGACTTCTCAGTCCACCCATTCATGGTTCGGATCAGGAATGAACACCAAAGCTGTGCGCCACTGCCAACCTGACTCCATCATACCGCGACCGTGGGCAGTCAAATCTTGACAAACTTCCTGAGTTTCGCGGATCAACCAGCCACCGGGTACTTTGGCACGTTCCCAATAGCCACCGGTATCAGTTTCTACTTTTTCGAATATCATTTTGATAGTCATATCAGAACCCAACCCATGAATCGATGTCTTCGAACTTCAAACCCGGAACTTCATCCGAACGTACGGAAATTGCGATTGCAAACTCCTTGCGCCAGGTTTCGCAGTTGACTGAGCGGCCATCCTTAAGCCGGGCGCGAAACTTGAATCCTGGCGCCTTCGGGATAAGGCGCGGATTCATCCAACGTTGAGTATTGAGGAAATTTCTAAACAGAGCCATGTTATTCATTCCAATTGTCAGGATCAGCCAGTTTTGATTCGCCCCATGTGCAGACGCCGCACATGGTACCTTTATAGACTACTTTACCTTCAGTTTCCCCAGTCACCACCGGGGAAGTCCCGCAGCATTCACATTTCCGGGTATAGTCTGGAACCCATTTGTGAACGATGACAGTTTTGGGAGTCTTGGGCATCACTTCACCTTTTTATACTTGTCCAAAACTTCCCTAGCTATAATGCGGAGACGATCACCGTTGTAGGCTTCGTCCATGGTTTTAGGTTTCTTCGCGATATGTTGCAAAGCTTTAGTCATAACTTCGACCTGAGCCCGCAACTCCTGAATCACTACGTCTTCCGGGGTCATGAATTGTTTCGACATTATTTCACCTTTGTGATGATTTCATAAGCACGTTCTACGATCGCCCTTTCGGTCGGGGTCTCGCCGAGTTCAGCTTTGAGTTGATCATAGGCTTCTTCGTAAGCCATGTCGAACTTTTCCTCGTCCAGATCACGAACCAAACCCGATTTGATGTTGGTCGTGAGGATGCGATTTATACCTGCCATGATTACTCCATATCGATCGTTATGCGGTTAATCAGAGAGAAATCGTGACCGGCTTGCAGATATGCCATATCGGCTCTTTTCAACGCATCGGCTACGCATTCACCCCCGGCATCAGAATAAAACAATTCTTGATCCGTTTCATATTCATCGCGATGATAAAATCTAACAATGTAGGTCATTTCATTTCCCCTGTTCGTGTTTAACTCCAATGACTCTATTATATAGCATCCTCTAATATATTCAACAGAATTTTATGGGTGATGACAATCAAAACTAATATATAATGGCTCTATAGAATGACTAACCCGGAGGACATATGCGCACTAAAGAACCGGTCGATTGCCCATTGCTGCAAAAGACCATTGAATTACTCGGCTCATGCGGAAAGAGTCCTGCCCTGATCGCTCAGGAAACCGGCTTGCCTATTTACTGGGTACAGTCCGTTCGCTGGAATATCGGCATCGATCCGGCCGTGAGTCGCACTATTAAGTTGTATGAACATCTGTCGGGAAAGAAATTGGAGATTAACTAATGCACAATAATATCCCTGCGGAACTGCGCGCGCTTCCTCAGTGGGTCTCTGTCGATATGTCAATTGATGACGAAGACGGCTTGCCCAAAAAATCGCCGCTGAACCCTCGTTTCACCCATACGCCGGCCAAAGTCAATGACCGCGGCACATGGGGTACTTTCGAAGAAGCAACAGCTAATGGCCGCATCCCGGGTTTCGTGCTGACCAAGGAAGATGAATACGCAATCATCGACTTGGACAATAAGCCGCATAATCCGGCGACCCCTGCGCAGTTGGAGATTCATAACCAAATTCTGGAGGGTATCGATTCATATATCGAGCGATCCATTTCGGCAACTGGTTATCACTGTGTCGTCAAGGGCGAAGTACCTATCGGTATTAACTTTGGCAACATCGAGTTGTACTCATGGGGCCGAATGATGATCTTTACTGGCGATGTCGTGAAAGACATGCCGATTGAAGACTACGCCGAAGCAGTGACTAATATGTATGAAGGTCTGAATGCCGCCCGCGAGCGTTCGAAGCCTATCGTTGAAGTCGTGCTTGAGCAACAAGATGGCCACATGTCTGATGGTGATATTTTCGACATGGGCGGATCGGCCGATAACGGAACTAAGTTCAACGATCTTTGCCGGGGCGATTGGCAGCACTACAATTTCCCTTCTCAGTCTGAAGCCGACTTGGCGTTGCTTTCCATGTTCGCGTTTTACTCCAAGGACAATGAACAATGCCGCCGCATGTTCCGAATGACCGAACTCGGCAAGCGTGAGAAGTATCAGAAAGACAACAACCATATCAATCGGCTACTGACCATCTGTCGCGGTAAGGATATCCAGCCGATTGATGTTCAGGCGATGGAAGACAAAGTGGCCGCGGTCAAAGCCGAATTGGCCGAGCCGGCATCTATCCCTAAAATTCCTGAGCGGCGATCGCCATCGGTCCCCAAACTTCCGGCATCGATCCGGCCGAAGGTACTCGATGCGTTGAACCCGCCCGGAGTGCTCGGCATGATGGCTGACTACATTTATCTGGTTGCGCCAAGGCAAGTCAAGGAATACGCAGTTGCCGCGAGTCTGGCCATGCTTTCCGGCATTGCTGGCCGCGCCTTCAATATCAGCCGCACCGGTCTGAATCAATACATCATCGCATTAGGTGGAACCGGGACCGGCAAAGAGGGAATGGCCGCTGGCATTAGTCGACTCGAGTCCGCCATCAATGAAGGGATCACCACCCCCACTCCTGTGGTCATTGGTAAACCCGCATCGGCCCAAGGACTCCACAAATCCTTGATCGCTCAACCCTGCGGCCTATCCATTCTCGGCGAAGTTGCCAATGAGTTCAAGATTATGTTGAGCCCGAAAGTCGATCCGAATAGTCTTGCCATCAAGACCGCCTACCTGGACCTTTATAATAAGAGTGGCGATAAGCAAACTTATCATGCCATCAACTACTCTAAGGCTGAGAACAACATGACGGCCATTCAAAGCCCGAACTTGACCATTCTTGGCGAGTCGGTTCCAGACACTTTCTATGCGACGATCAACGAAACCAGCGCCCGTGATGGCTTCCTCGGTCGGCTAATGATAATTGAATACACCGGGCTGAGGAACGATTATAACGACTGCAACGAACCCCCTCCCCCCGCTTTGGTGAATAGCCTTGCGGCGATCAGGAACCATGCGGCTGACCTCCAAGCCCGGCAGTTGGTGGAACATATCACGATGACCCCTGAAGCCCAAGAGTACCTTGTCGATTATGATAAGGCCGTGACTCGCCGCATGAATGAAGCCGCTGAAGCCGGGCGAACTGCAGTTTCCGAAACCCTGAATCGAAGCCATGTTAAAGCCCTGAAGCTGGCTGGCCTCGGTGCTGTGGCTACGAACTTCACCAACCCGATAGTGACCCTACCCCTTGCCGAATGGGCAGTTGCCTTTGTTGAAAAAGCCAGCGCCATATTGACCACAAGATTTGAATCGGGCGAAGTTGGGGAAGCCAGCGATTTGCAGTTTGAAACCGTCATGAGGAAATGTCTCAATCAATACTTCAAGATGGAACCCAAAACCCGGGTCAACCAAAAGCAGCCGATCATCCTTGCTGAGACGAACTTTATCAGTTACTCATTCATCAGTTCGTATTGCAAACAAAGGGAACCGTTCAAGAGCCATAAGTTGGGTCATGGCAAGGCAATCGAAATGGCCCTGAAGGAAATGATTGATACCGGAGTTATTCTGCCTGTTCCGATTAGCCAATTGCCGAAAGCCACTAATGGGCATAGTATGAAAGCATACGCAATTGGCCCTCAGTTCTGAATAAACCCGGCCCAAATCTATCCCTCTGATAGCGGGGGATAGGCCTAAATATCCCTTGAGTTTTGATCCTAACCCCTTGATTCTAAATATGTTTTTGAAACAGAGGGATAAGGGATAGGGGGATAGAAGGCCGGGGGTCGGGGAGGGGTTGAATAGATGATGTTATATAGTATATGTTTATGAGTCTCTTATATTATAGTTTAATCCCCCTATATATATCTATCATATCTATTTATCTATCTATATTATATAAATCCTTTAAAATCAATATCTTACAATCAAAACAAAAGGAATAGATCACGGGATAGACTAAGGGATAGAGCTGAATATCGAACATATAGAAGAAATTATCTAGAAGTGAATAGAAGATTTAATCTACTTGTTAGGAACAAAAGGTGTACTAGACTAATCGAGAAGAACTATCGGATTATCGGAATCGATAAATTTGGGGCATTTTCGCAAGATATATGCACTCAGCAACTTTCAACTAAAAGTACACAAAGGAACAATATGTCACCAGAACAATTAGCCAAGAGCGGAACCGAGGACGGCGAGCAGACTGCCATCTTCTCGTGGATCAGGGATCAGATCAACGCCGGCCGGCAAGACTACGAGCTACTCGAGTGGGCCTTCGCCATTCCGAACGGGGGATCGCGGGGTTCGAATAAGGGTCAGGCGATGGCCGTAGGGGCCCGCCTCAAGGCCACGGGGGTCAAGGCTGGGGTCTCGGATATCTTCCTCCCGATTCCGCGTCACAACCTCTCGGGGCTGTTCATAGAACTAAAGAAGTCTCCAGAGCACGGAGGAAAGCCCACCGACGCCAGCGCTAAGCAACTGGAGTTCGGTGAGGCAATGTTGGGGAGCGGCTATGGGTTTTGCGTTTGCTGCGGCTGGCGGGAGGCGGTGGCGGTTATTGAGGAATGGATGGGGACTTAACAATACTCGATCCACTCCGCATACTCTTCCATCGACGATTTCAGATCATCCAGAGCGCCGATAAACTGAGTATCGAAATTGTTATAGAAGTTTCGGCGGACCTCAAGAGTCCATCCGTCGGCCTTGAGGTGGCGCATTATTTCGAGTAAGGTCATTTCATTGCCTCCGTTACA
>Ga0247815_10000180_pt1 | contig 49231 bp, 48 predicted proteins | sample UWRJL194509B1_FD_181014 | JGI IMG/M metagenome (GOLD analysis project Ga0247815, IMG submission 181014) | Plant litter microbial communities from Arlington Agricultural Research Station in Wisconsin, United States - UWRJ-L194-509B-1 | ecosystem: Environmental > Terrestrial > Plant litter >... | reverse complement strand
CCAGACGAAAAACTTTGTCTTTAAAAGGATTTATTAATTCTATAAACACATTCTGATTCATAAAATTGGTTGGTTATTCGTTAGCTTATATAGTCAAGACGAGGCACTATTATTTTTGTTACAGGGCAGATGTAAATTTTAATAAAAAAAATACATTAAAAATAATTAATGTTAAAACTAAAGATACTATTTTTACGTTAATACTACATAGATACCTACTATATGAAAACAATTTTAAAGAGCGTACTGTTATTATTTTTGCTTGCCTATTCTTTGCAATCTTGTGAGGATCAGGATGATGTTGCCGCTCCGGCTGATTTGCAGGTGAAAGATTTCATTTGGAAAGGGCTAAATCAATACTATTTGTGGCAAGCCGATGTGCCTAATTTAGCCGATGATCGATTTAATAATAATCAGGAAGCATTAAATTCTTTTTTACGAGGGTATTCTCAACCAGAAGATTTATTTCAGGCTTTATTGAATAAACCTATTAGCAAGTTCCCAAAAGGTCAGGCAATTGATCGCTTTAGCTGGATTGTTTCTGATTATACTGTTTTAGAACAAGAACTTCAGGGAACTACAAAAAATAATGGTGTCGATCTTAGATTAAGTTATAAACCAAATAGTACAACTGACTTAGTGGGTTATGTACGTTATATTATTCCTAATTCTGATGCTTCAGCAAAAGGAATCAAACGTGGTGATCTTTTTACGGCAATAAACGGAACTCAACTTACAGTTTCAAACTATCAATCTCTTTTGGCTGGCGATAGTTATACGCTAAATATGGCTGATTTTAATGGTACTAGTTTTGAGCCTAACGGAAAAACTATTTCGTTAATGAAAACGACTTTAGACGAAAATCCTATTTTTATCAATAAAGTGATTACTTCAGGAAGTCATAAAATTGGTTATTTAATGTATAATGGTTTTTATGCGAATTACGATGCACAGCTAAATGCTGCTTTTGCCGAATTGAAATCGCAGGGAATTACAGATCTTGTACTGGATTTACGATATAATGGTGGAGGTTCTATACAAACTGCAACGCGTTTGGCAAGTATGATTACAGGTCAGTTTACGGATAAGATTTTTGCTAAAGAAAAGTGGAATGCTAAGATAAATGCAGCTTTTGAAATTGATAATCCGGAATTTCTAAATAATCGTTTTGTAGATAAGGTAGACGGAGCAGCAATAAGCAGTTTAAATCTATCTAAAGTCTATATTCTAACTACCACAGGTACTGCTTCTGCGAGTGAATTAGTGATAAATGGTTTGGTGCCTTATATTTCAGTAGTTCAGATAGGAGAAACAACAGTGGGTAAAAACGTTGGTTCTGTTACTTTATATGATTCTCCAACTTTTGGAAAAGCAAATAGAAATCTAAATCATAAATACGCTATGCAGCCTTTGGTACTAAAAATAGTAAATGCTGCTGATTTTGGAGAGTATACAGATGGTTTAAAACCAACTTATGAGCAACTGGAACGTATTACTAATCTGGGTGTTTTAGGAGATACTTCAGAACCGTTATTAAGTGTTGCTATTTCGCAAATTACAGGAGCAACGGGTAAAAAAGCGCAACTGGATAAAGGTATAGCTCTAAAGAATTTTACAGATACCAAAGCAATGGATGGTGTAAGAAATCAGATGTATGTTAAAGATGCTCCGGAGGGACTTTTAAAATCATTAAAATAATAAACATAAAAAAGGCTTTCGGAAATGAAAGCCTTTTTTTATCCAAAATAATAAACTAATTCTATTCTTAGGTTAGTTGTTAAAGTAAAATCCGTTTGGATTAACACCTACACTAAAATCATTAGCAAGTTTTCCGGTTAGAGAATAGATATAAATATCTCCATTATCCACACCATTTACTCTGTCTGCAACATATATTTTGCTGTTTTTTACTGCTAAACCATAAAGTGAAGTAACCTCTGTAGCCTTGAAAACAGGGGCAGCTGGTAAAGCTGTAGCGCTTGTAGAAAGAGAGTAAATATTACTGTCAATAGTGTAATATAATTTATCGTTTTCGATATCTAAAAATCCAGGATGTGTTATACCTTCAAAACTAAGAGTAGAGGTAACAGTATTACTGCTTAAATTAACCTTTACTAATTTACCAGCTGTTTGGGTAGGAGCGTAGTTAGGATATCCTTCACATAAAATATACAAGCTTCCATTATCTTTTACCAATGCTGACGGCATATCACCTACTACAAAGTTAGTTACCACTGAGTTAGTTGCAGAATTAATTACAGTTAATGAATTTCCGAAGTTATAGCCTCCTTTGTGAGTCACATAAAGTTTACCGCCGTTTTCAATTATTTTTTCAGGTCCTTCAACTACAGGAATTTTAGATGTTATAGTGTTTGTAGCAAGGTCAAGAATCCCTACGTAATCATCATTAGCATCTTCTCCTACTCCCCAGTTTGTAACATATCCTTTTCCATTTGCAAAAGCGATATATCTAGGGTTTTTGATACTTGCAGTAATAGTAGCAACGCTCTTGAAAGTATATCTGTTTACTACTTCAATTTTATTAGAATTATTTACAACCAGATAAGCAAAGTCTCCATTAAAACCAATGCATTGAATAATGTCGTTTGTTGTTTTTTCAGGATTTAATAAAGAAAAAACATTGTTTTCAATTTTTAAATCATCTGATAGATAAGATACATTTCCATTAGATTTAAGAAATTGACCTTCATTTGCAATAAATAATCCCCCTTCGTAATTTCCACGAGGTTCCGGTGTAGTATCATCATTATCACTGCTACATGACACAAAAAATGCCGAGCTTAGTATGACAGTTAAGAATAGTTTGTTAAATCTTTTCATTGTATTTAAAAATTAAGGTTTATGTATATTGTATAATTTCTTCCCGGCATTTGTCTGCTGGCAACGGGTTGGTAATTTTCATTCCAGATATTTAAAGCCTGTATTCCAAGTTTATAACTGTTCTTTTTTCCAAAATCGTAATCAATACCAATATTTCCAATATTGTAATCTTTTACTTTACTTGCAGGATTATTAAAAGGCGTTGTATAAGCATCTCCGTTGTATAAATATTGAAAATAAGAAGATACTTTTTTCCAATTATAAGAAACAGATCCTGTTAGTTTATGGTAAGGAACATAAATCAATTGCTTGTAAACAGATTCTCCTTTTATTAATTGTTTACTTTCAGAAACTGTATAAGCGTAAGTTCCGTTAACCGTAAAATGGTTGTTTCCTATTTTTGGTCTCCATTCTAATAGTATTTCGGCACCATAAGCCCTTACTTTATCTGTGTTTTCGGGTGACCATGCGCCGCCGCTTCCCTCAGTTGGAACCCAGCGTAATAAGTCTTTGATGGAATTATAATAGGTGGTTAGTGAAACAGAAAAATTCTTTGTAAAAAACTCATTGCCAATTTCTGCCTGATAAGAAGTTTCAGGTCTTAGATCAGGATTACCGCTTCCTTCCCAAAACAAATCATTGTATGTAGGCATTCTGAAATTTTTTGAAGCATTAAATTTCACACGATAAAAATCAGTGAATTGATAACGTGTTCCAAAAGAAAACAGGAATGGATTTCCAAAATTATCGGTTACTTCCTGACGTATGCTGGCATTATAATCCCATTTGTCAGTCACCAAATGACTCAATAATAAACTAGCCGAACCAACTTCTCTTTTTGCATTATCGATGCTCGACCCATATCCTTTATTACGGCTGTAATCAACAATAGTGTTTAGTTTGATTTTATCATTTACATCAAAAGCCAAATCATATTTTATGATAGAAGTTTCAACTTTACCATATGTAAATAGTTCAGAATCTATATTGCTAAAATATTTATACGATTCCCCAATATGCGCCAATTTCAATTTTGATGTAAAACGATTGAATAGACTTTCCCATTCTAATAAATTTCGGGTATTAAAATCGTTGTATTTTGTTTTGCTTTCTGAGGGTGTAATTAACGAAAAATGACGTTCTGCATCATAAAACTGGCTGTATGCTTTTATGGTGTTTTTAGCATCTATTTTATACCCAAAAGTGGTATTCATACTGGTGTTATAATATTCACCATTTATGTTTCTCTGATCTATTGTGCCGGGATATTTAAAATCATTATCAGAGCTATTTCTGGAAATATTTACCTGTAGACTATATTTATCAGAAGATGCATTAATGCGATAGTTGGCGCTTAAAGTATTGTAACTTCCCAAGCTAAAAAATACCTGATTCGAAAATTCATTTTTAAATCTCAAATCATTATTAAGATGAATGCTTCCGCCGATTGCACTGCTTCCGTATAAAACACTTCCTCCACCAGCTTTGACAGCTATAGAATTAAAATCTCTTGTTCCAACGGTATTGAAATCTGTCTGACCTAAAAATTGTGAATTAATGTTTATACCATTCCAGATAACTGCAGTTTGTGCCGCAGTAGTTCCTCTAAAAGAAGGTCCGGATGTCATACCAAGACCGTTTTCCTTAAAATAAATGACAGTATTGTAATTTAAAAGGGATGTTAAAGAAGATGCATTTTTATTGATAACCGAATCATTTAATACCTGAACCGATTGTGAGGCGGAGTACTTTTTAAGATTAACATCAGATACAATAACTTCTTTTAGGTTATTAATAGTATCTCTCTGCGCTACAATAATCTGGCACAAGAACAATAAACAAAAAGCAAAAAGTTTTTTCAAAATCATAATTTCTAAACTCTTTTTCCCGAGAGCTCGATATTGGTTACAAAGGCAGGTCTCCTGGCTTGCGTCTTGTTGTTTACCTTCCCGTTCGCGGGGGCGAGCAGTGGTTTGTAGTTAACAACAATCATTCTTTTTAGAACTAAGCTTACAGTTGCGGGTACAGCTCAAGATTTGATTATTACTTGATTCCCTTTTAATGTGTTTCGAAATAACACAACCTTAATTATTTGCAAAGATAAAGTTAAAAATGTCGAATTCTCTAATTTGTTTCACTATTAAGAATAAATTCTAAACAAAACGTATTTAAAGTGCTATTTTTATTACCTCACCAAAATCTACTTTGTTATTAAAAGCATCTTTTAGCGGCAAGGAAGTATGATGACATAAAATGCTACGAATTACTCCAGCGTGCGCTACAATAATGATAGGTTTTGTTATTTTCTTTGAAATTTGAGATAAAAAATGACCAACTCGTTTGTGTAATGCTATAAACGATTCGCCATTGGAAACGCTAATATTTACAAAATCTTCCATCCAGGGATTAAGCTGCTCCGGCGAAATTTCATTCCAGTTTTTCATTTCCCAATCGCCAAAATTCATTTCCATCAAACGATCTTCTTTTTCAAATGAAATCGCTTTAATGTTATTTTGAATGTATTCGGCTAAAATCACACAACGTTTCAATGGACTGGAAAAAATTATTGCTTCAGGAGGTAATTGCGAAACAATATTTTCAAAAACAGACTCAAAGGGTTCTGCTAAACCCACATCCGATTGTCCGTAGCAAACTCCTTTTTCGCAAATCGTTTCGGTGTGACGAACTAGATAAACTTCCATATCAAAAGAATACTTAAATAATAAACAACCTCGCAAACCTGTTGTGTTGCGCCAAGGCAATCTCCCGTATAGCCATCAATCCATTTCTGGAAATAACGCGCTAGAAAAAATCGCGTTATAAAAACCGGAATTAAAGCCAAAAGGAATTTATATTGAAAATAAGAGAAAACGAAAAGAGGAAGCAATCCGAAGAAAAACGAACCAAAAACTTCTTTCCAGGAATGGTTTTTAGCTATAGGTTTACTTTTACTCGAAGCATCGTCTCTCGAATATTCATGTGTAAAAATAATAGAGATAGCTGCCAAACGACTTAAAGCATGAGCCGAAACAAATAAAATAAAAACCTGAAAAAGGGCTGTAGAATTATCTCCTTTGAAGAGCGAAACAGATTCTGAAAGCAATTTGAATTTTAGTAAAAAAAGTAAAACCAAACCAATTGCTCCATAAGCACCAATAGCGCTGTCTTTCATGATGATCAGGATTTTTTCTTTGGTCCAGCCACCGCCAAAACCGTCACAAACATCTGCAAAACCATCTTCATGAAAAGCTCCCGTGGTAAGAACAGAAATAATTAAGGCAAAAATTACCGCAGTTTCTACAGAAAGAAAAAGAGAAAAAAGATAAAAAGCCAGAAAAGAAATACTTCCCACAATCCAGCCAATCAAAGGAAAATAGCGAGTTGCTTTGTTTAAATAATCAGGATGATGGTCAATGTTTTTCGGACACGGAATTCTGGTGTAAAACATTAAAGAGGTAAAGAAAATATGTAGTTCTTTTTTCATTTAAAAAAGGGTGATTATAAATTTAAGGTTAAGACTGAAAACTGAAACTGAAAACTGCGACTTTTTCATTTCCTACTAATACCAGCACTTTCAAAACTTGCCATATCATTCAAAAAAGTTTCAGCTGATTTTAAAACAGGGAAAGCAATTGCACAACCTGTTCCTTCGCCCAAGCGCAAATCCAGATTTAAAATAGGTTTTGCATCTAAATAATCAAGAAGCTTTTGATGCGCTTTCTCGGCAGAACAATGACAGAAAACGGCATTATTTTTAATGTTAGGATTAATTTTTGCAGCAATCAAAAAGGCAACGCTGCAAATAAAACCATCAACCAAAATCAGCATTTTGTTCTCGAAGGCAGTCAACATTCCGCTGGCGATTTGTATAATTTCAAAACCTCCAAAATAGGCGAGTTGCTGTTTTAATTCGGCTTGACCGGAATAATTTTCAATGGCGCTTTTTAGAATGTTTTGTTTTTCAATTAATTTTTCATCTTCAACTCCTGTTCCTTTTCCAACACAATCTTCGATAGGTAAACCCGTTAAAAGGCTCATTAAAACCGAAGCCGTAGAAGTATTTCCAATTCCCATTTCGCCAAAGCCAATACAGTTAGAACCAGTTTTAGCAATGTCTTCAACAATCGATTTTCCTTTTTCGAAACACAATTGCAATTCGGTTTCGCTCATGGCAGGAATGTGTAAAAACGACTGTGTTCCTTTGGCAATTTTGGCATGAATCAAATTCGCATTGGTGGGGAAATCATAATTTACCCCTGCATCTACAATCGATAATCGAATATTATTTTGATTACAAAATACATTGATCGCCGCACCGCCTTCCAGAAAATTACCCACCATTTGTCGGGTAACATCTTGCGGATAAGCACTAACGCCATGATTCGCAATACCATGATCAGCCGCAAAAACTATTATATTGGGGTTTGTTATCTTCGGATTCAGAGTTTCAAAAACCGTTGACATCTGAAAAGCCAGTTTTTCAAGAGTTCCTAAAGAACCAATAGGTTTCGTTTTAGAATCTATTTTTTTCTGTAAAATTGTACTGAAATCATTTTTAGTTTCAACTGCATTTTCAACTTTTAGATTAAAATCTGTAATAAAATTTTCAGCAACATTTTTAATCTCTTTACAAATCGGGGCTTCAGATTTTTGTTTCCAATGCAATTGCTGCAACATCGGTTGATTGTCATAATTCGTTGCCGGTTTTCCAATACAGAAATACCCCAAAGGCTCAATATTTTCAGGTAAATCGAGAATTTTTTTAAACTGGTAATAATCTAAAATCGAAACCCAACCCATGCCGTAATCTTGTTCTGTAAGCGAAAGCCAGATATTCTGTGCCGCACAAACCGAACTAAATTTTACAGCTTCATTACTGCCTACGGTCCCAATCGTAAATTGATTTAGAACCGATCGATCATACGCAATAATAAGTCCAATTGGCGCTTCTTCGATTGCTTCAAGCTTCAACGATTTGTAATGCTCTTTTTGTTCGGGATTATCGGTAAGTTCTTCAGCCTTTTTATTGTAATCTAAAAACAGATTTTTTACTGCCGTTTTAACTTCATCAGACTTAATTATAAAATAACGTGTAGCATCGGTTAATCCAACAGATGGCGCCCAATGTCCGGCTTGCAAAGCTTTCTCAATCACTTCATCAGGAACTTCATCTGTAGTAAAATGTCGGGTGTCTCTGCGCGATTTTAAAATATCATCTAAGTAGCTCATTATTAAATTTCAATTTTTTTAAATTCCAAATATGTGGAAAATTCCAAAATATAAATTCCAAATTCCAATTCAAAATGAATCTCAACAAGAATTTGGAAATTTAAAGATTTAAGTAAAGATAAAGTATAAGGTTGGAATTTGGAATTTTAAATTTTGGAATTTCCTTGTCCAGTTTTGGAATTTGACTCCTTAATCTTAACCGGAATTCCCGAAACCATCAAAACCACCTCATCGGCATTTGAAGCCAGAAACTGATTCATCCAGCCTTGCAATTCGGTAAATTTTCTGCCAATATGAGTTTCGGCATGAACACCCATTCCAATTTCGTTGGTTACAATAATTAGTGTAGCATTTTTTTGATTGGCGATCGAAAGAAACTCTTTTTTAGCTTCTTCCAGACTTAAATTTACATCGTATTGATGATCTGTAAAAAAGTTGGTTAGCCAAAGTGTCACACAATCTATAAGCGCTACTTTTTGGGTAAAATCAATTTTACTTAAATACTTTTCCTCTTCAATATTTGTCCATCGTTCATCACGTTCCTGTTGATGACGGTCGATTCTGTTCTGGAAATCAGCATCCCATTTTCTGGCCGTTGCCACATAAATCGGTGAATCTGAAAGTTGTAAAGCCAGGTTTTGGGCATAACTGCTTTTTCCTGATCGTTCGCCTCCGGTAATTAAGTAAATCATTTTTTGAGTTATGAATTATAGGTTATGAGTTGTGAATTATGAGTTTTGAGTTATGAGTTAGATGGCGAAATTAGGTTTTGAGAGTTTACTTGTTTAAAATACTAATAATTTATAGTCAATGTTGCAAATTAATAATGCAATCACAACTCATAACTCAAAACTCATAATTCATAATTCACAACTCACAACTCATAACTAATAAGGACAATGTCTACAGTCGTTTCCGCAGCAAGAACCTCTTTTTAGATGAAACCAAGTTTTAAAAACATAATTGCCATTTTCGATATAATAATCGATTCCTTCAATTAATTTCTCTTGTTTGGGTAAAGATATAGCTTTGTTTTTAAGCGCTTTTTGAGGTGTAATCGTTTCTACATAAGCATCAATTTTGTCTTCGCAAGCTTCTTTAAAACAAACAGGGCAGAGGCAATCGCCGCCTTTAGAAAGATTAAAAATAGGAGGGAAATCATTGCACCAACATTTGCTTTCGGCTGAAGTATCCCCACAAGTAAAAGAAGATTCGCAGCTAGAGCAAATTTTTGTTTTTATGCTATTCATAGGTTAAATGTGGTATTTGTTGCATTTTGTAAGAATAAAGATAAATAAAAAAAATAGAAATTGCGTTACCTTTGTCACTATCAAAACGTAAATTATGAAATGGTGATGATTTAAATTTGATGTAAAAATCCAGAAATCAAAAACTATTCCTTAAAATAAGATAACTTATATATGAAACATTTATTTCCGAAATTGATTTTTATTTTACCTCTTTTTCTTCTTGTTGGATGTAAAAAAAATGAGACTGAAACCGTTGCAAAAGCTGCCAATGCAAAAAACAGTATCGAATACGCATCCGGACTTTCTATTGTAAAACACGATGGATATTCAGTTGTAACCGTAACAGAGCCTTGGCCAAACGCCAATGCAAAATTTACTTATGTTTTAAAAGAGAAAGAAGCTAAGGTTCCGGACAGTTTACAAAAATATACCACAATAAAAGTGCCTTTAGAATCTGTTGTAGTAACCTCAACAACCAATATTCCGTTTCTTGAAATGTTAGAAGTAGAAGATAAACTGGTAGGTTTTCCGCATACTGATTATGTTTCATCAGAAAAAACCAGAGTTTTAATCGATAAAGGATCAATTAAAAATGTAGGTGAAAACGAAAAATTAAATATTGAGCAGTTAATCGAATTGTCTCCGGATTTGATTGTAACTTTTGGTGTAGACAACAACAATCCGGCGCTGGATAATTTGAAAAAAAGTGGTTTAAATGTTTTAATTCAAGCCGACTGGATGGAGCAGTCTCCACTAGGAAAAGCAGAATGGATCAAACTTTACGGAGCTTTATTTGGTAAAGAAGACAAAGCCAAAGAATTGTTTGATAAAATTGTTTTAAGTTACGATCAGGCCAAAAAATTAGTGGCTGATAAACCTGCCACTTCAACTGTTTTATACGGTTCCATGTACGAAGATGTTTGGTATGTAGCTAAAGGAAATAGCTGGGTAGCACAATTTATGGCAGACGCTCATGCCAATTATTTATGGGCAGACTTAAAAGGAACGGGAAGCGAAGGATTATCTTTTGAAAAAATATTAGTAAAAGCCAAAACTGCCAATTTCTGGATAGCTTCAGGATCATTTAAAACTTTAGCCGAAATAGAAAAAACGAATCCGCATTACAGTCAGTTTGATGCGTTTAAAAATAAAAATGTTTATACATTCGAAGGTAAATACGGAGCAACCGGAGGAACTGTTTATTATGAATTGGCTCCAAGCCGCCCTGATTTAGTATTGAAAGATTATATCAAAATATTTCATCCTGATTTATTGCCAAGCTACGAATTTACTTTTGCATCAAAATTAAACTAAGCGTATTGATCAATAAAAAGCGAAATATAATCCTGTTTTCGGTACTTGGTTTAGCACTTTTATTCATGTTTTTTCTAGACATAAGTTTGGGTTCTATTACCATTCCGTTCAAAGAAGTATATACAAGTTTAACAGGCGGTCAGGCCAGTAAATCGACATGGGAATATATCATTATCAATTATCGTTTGCCAAAAGCAATTACGGCAATGTTAGTTGGTGTAGGTCTGTCTATAAGCGGACTTTTAATGCAAACCTTATTCAGGAATCCGTTGGCAGGTCCGGATGTTTTAGGATTAAGTTCCGGAGCAATTTTAGCCGTAGCCATTGTGATTTTGGGAGCAGGGTTTTTACCGTCATTTTTAAACGTAATTTTATTATCACCATACGGAATTGTATTCGCCTCAACATTAGGAAGTACCTTGGTTTTAATGTTGGTTTTATTAGTAGCACAACGTTTACGAAACACAATGGCAATTTTAATTGTAGGGCTTATGTTTGGCAGTTTTACAAGTGCTATCGTTGGGGTATTAACTTATTTTAGTTCAGCCGAACAGTTGCAGAAATTTACTTTTTGGTCGTTAGGAAGCCTAGGAAACCTTTCGTGGACCTCTATTTCTATCCTGGCAGTTTGTGTTGGTTTTGGATTGCTTTTAAGCGTCAGCAGCATCAAACCGCTAAATGCATTGCTTCTTGGCGAAAATTACGCTAAAAGCATGGGATTGAATTATAAAAAAGCAAGACTAATCATCATATTCGCGACAAGTATTTTGGCCGGAAGTGTTACTGCATTTGCAGGCCCTATAGCGTTTATAGGTTTAGCAGTTCCGCATATTGCAAAACTAACATTTCAAACCAGTAATCACGCCGTTTTATATTGGAGCACATTTTTTTACGGGGGTATTATTATGCTATTTTGTGACATGGCATCCCAATTACCGGGACTAGATACAACATTGCCTATTAATGCCATAACATCTATAATTGGTGCACCGGTTGTTGTATATTTATTAATGAGAAAAAGAAATTTTCAATAGGTCGTATTGGCCCACAGATTCGACGGATAAAACTGATTTGCACAGATTTTAAAATCATTTTAATCATTTAATCTGTGGCAAAAAAAAACTTAGCAACTTAGCATCTCAGAACCTTAGTAACTTTAAAAGATGAAATCGATCCTAAAAACTTCAAATTTAAGCATTGGCTATAAGTCCAAGAAAGCAACTGTGGTTATTGCCGAGAATCTAAATTTGAACTTAACTTCAGGAAAACTCATTTCATTAATAGGAGCAAACGGAATTGGGAAATCGACTTTATTACGAACGATTACAGGAATTCAGGAACCACTATCAGGAACTGTTTTTCTGAATGATAAAAATATAAATAGCTACAAACCTTTGGATTTAGCCCAAAATCTAAGTTTGGTATTAACCGAAAAATTACCGCCAAGTAATCTTTCTGTTTTCGAATTAGTGGCATTAGGCCGTCAGCCATACACCAACTGGATTGGTACTTTAACCCAAACCGATATCGAGAAAGTTCAGGAAGCATTAGAACTGACACAAATCGAGCATTTGGCTCAAAAAAAACATTTCGAAATTAGCGACGGACAATTGCAAAAAGTCTTAATTGCAAGAGCTTTGGCACAAGATACACCGCTTATTATTCTGGATGAACCTACAACACATCTTGATTTACTGCACAAAGTTTCATTATTCAAATTGTTGAAAAAGCTAACTCAGGAAACTCAAAAATGTATTTTGTTTTCGACTCATGATATCGATCTGGCTATTCAGCTAAGCGACGAAATGATTATTATGACACCCGAATTAATTGTTCAGGACGAACCTTGTAATTTAATTTCAAACGGAAGTTTTGCAACGTTGTTCAAAGATGAACATATTATTTTTGATGCCGAAAAAGGGAAGTTTGTGATTACTTAGGATTATTCATAAGCGAATCAGTGAAATCAGTGTCTTAATTTTGACGCGGATAAAACAGATTTACTTCGTAAAAACACGGATAAAAACGGATTTGATTTGCAATAATTTTATTTTCTAAAAGCTTAACTTAATGACATTGCCCAGCGGGACGTTATATTTATATAAAAAGTTATCACATTTTAGGCAGAATCCCAGAGGGGTGAAATATTTATCTGTTTAAAAGGAATATTTCAGATATCGCTCCGCTGGAGCTTTGGTTGAGGGTAAATACTCTAGCTATAAATATTACGCTCCGCTGGAGCTTTTGACCAAAACTTTAAATTAATTTAAAACTTTGCTCTATTTTGAAAAGGAAGATTATAAAATATTATTTTCTTTCTTAAATCTATTTCTTTGTATGGTAAGCGTAATTGTTAATTCATTGATGTCAGTGCTTAAATCGGCAAGATCAAATTTCATTACCTGACCTGAATCAATAATATAATAAACGAAATAATAACGGGTATCTTTTTCGTTTTTATGTTCAGTAACGACTCTTTCGTTTTCAATATTACTCCAGGGAACCATAATTAAATTTCTATACTGAATTCCTTTAGAATTAATTCTAAATTGAATTTCATCAATTCTCTTTATTTCTTTAATTAGATAAGGAATTTGAAATAGAAAAATACCTGATAGTATAAGTGATACAAGAGATTGGTCCTGATTTAGAAAATATATTGCAGCCGCAACAAGTCCTATTAAAAGCAATATCCTCAAAAGAATATTTGTTCTTGTGTAGTAAATTAATATTTCTTTAGAATAACTTAGATTATTTGCGTCTATTAAAGGTCTCATTTTAAAGTTTTATTCCAAGTTTGTCTCTTTGCCTCACCAACCACAAAAGTCACAGAATTAGCTATATTAAAACTTCTGATTAATTTCGACATTAGGATCGTTAAAAGGTTTCAGTTTTATAAAATATTATTTTCTGTATTAAAACTATTTTTCTGTCTATTAAGTGCTAGTTGAAGTTCTCCCTTGCTAATATTGAATTTTCTAAGATTAAATCGCATCACCTTTCCTGAATCGATGATATGGTAAATAAAATAGTTATTACTATTATCATCACTTGTATATTCGGTTACGGCCCTTTCGTTTTCGATATTATTCCAGGGAACTAAAGGGAGATCTTTATATTTAATTCCCTTAGAATTAATTCTAAATTGAATTTCATTGATTCTCTTTATAGATTTAACTAAAAAATAAATTTGCAATAGAAAAATACCGAATGCTAAAAGAATTAGTACTACTTCTTTGCATTCTGAATTACAGATGAAAACAATCACAGTAGCAATCAACATACATATCTTCCATACAATATTTATTCTCGAAATGTAAATCAGAGTTTGTTCTGAGTTGCCGGGATTATTTTTATCAATGATTGATCTCATTTTAAATCTTCAACCCAATTTGTCTCTTAGCTTCTCCAACTACAAAAGCGACAGAATTCGCGATATTAAAACTTCTGATTAATTTCGACATCGGGATCGTTAAATGATTTTCAAAACGGGCTAAAACTTCCTGGCTTAATCCAACACTTTCTTTTCCAAAAACCAACCAGTCTCCATCCTGGAAATCAGTTTCCAGATATGATTTTTCAGCATGAGAACTCATTAGGAAAACACGTGACTGATCCGGAATTTGCTGAATCCATTCTTCAATGTTTTGGTATTCGGTAACGTCAAGATGTACCCAATAATCCAAACCGGAACGTTTTAGGTTTTTATCATTAATCACAAATCCAAACGGATGAATTAAGTGCAATCTACTTTCGGTACCCACACACAATCGTCCAATATTTCCAGTATTATTTGGTATTTCAGGTTCTACAAGAACAACGTTTAGCATTTTTTTAGTTATGAGTTATAAGTTATGAATTGTGAGTTTTTAATAATTATCTAATTGACACATTATCTAATTTAAAATCGGAGACTTCTACAACTTCACCGGCTTTCAGGTTTTGCAAATATACATTTCCTATACGAACGCGAACCAATCTTAAAGTCGGAAAACCAACAGCAGCTGTCATTTTTCGAACCTGACGAAACTTTCCCTCATTTACTGTTATCGATGCCCACGAAGTTGGTCCATGGCGTTCGTCTCTTATTTTTTTTGCTCTTGGCCCAAAATCAGGAATTTCAGTAACGATAAAAGCAGAGCAGGGCTTCGTTTTGTATTTACCGCCATCAAAACCAATTTCTACACCTTTTTGCAATTCCTCAATCGCTTCCGGGGTAATAACACCGTCAACCTGAACATAATATTCTTTGTCGACTTTTTTGCTTCTTATTTGTTCGCTCACTTTTCCGTCAGTTGTCAATAAAAGCAATCCCTCAGAATCTTCATCAAGCCTGCCAATAGCCATAGTGCCTTCGGGGAAATCGTATAATTCTCCCAAAAGCTTTTTCTTTCTTTTTAATTCATAAATAAATTGACTCAGATATCCGTAAGGTTTAAAAAGAATAAAATGTTGATGCATGCCGTATTTTTAGACTGCAAAGATAGTTTTGTTTGAGATGGAATTAAAATATTGATGCAATAATCCAAATGCAATGTTAAAGGGTTTAGAAATCCGCTGTAGAATTCGTAATATTATAAGACTAACACTAAAATACAAAATTATGGAAACTAATAATTTAGGAACGAAAAAGATAAATGGAGTACAAAAAGATATAGATGAAACCAAAGGAAAAAACATTTCTCACGATGGAAAATCAGATGATCCAAAACTTAAAAAAGAGGTAGTTGCCGATAAAGATGGTGATAAAAAAGTGGTTGAAAGAGCGCGAAATGAAAACGAAGATATTAACGTAAAGGATGATGGGAAAGCTAAAGGTGCTAATGCCAATAGAGGAGTGTCATCAGATGAAGACGCCAAAAAAACGGTAGAGAATAAAGACCGAAATTCTGATATTACACCCAATCGTTATCCTAATTCTAATCCCGAAAGTCATGAAGATCGAGGAAACATGAAATTAGATGAAGAGTAAGCTCTCTCTTTAAATACTAAATATTTTGCTAAAGTTGGTCCTTTTTTTCTTAAATAACATTTGATTGGCAAACGGCGTTAATGTTATTTTAAACTTGGTTTCGAGATTGGTCGTCCTCTTGGATCTTCGTAAATTGTAGTACAAATTTTAAATAAATTAAAAATGGCACTTTTAGAAAACAAAGTAGCTTTTGTATCCGGTGGAGGTTCAGGAATTGGACGAGCAGTGGCAGAAGCTTACGCTCGAGAAGGAGCAAAAGTAGTACTTTCAGATATTAACGTAGAGCATGGTGAAGAAACCGTAAAATTTATAAAGGACAAAGGTGGAGAAGCTTTTTTTGTAAAAGGAGATTCATCAAGTGCAAGCGACAACAAACACATGGTTGAAGTAGCGGTTTCTAAATACGGCCGACTTGATATTGCGTGCAACAATGCAGGAATGGGAGGCCCGGCAAAACCAACAGGAGAATACGAACCAGAAGCCTGGGATAAAGTAATTGCGCTGAATCTAAGCGGAGTTTTTTACGCCTGTCGTTACCAGTTAGAACAAATGGAAAAAAACGGTGGTGGAAGTATTGTAAATATTGCGTCTATTCACGGTCAGGTTGCAGCTCCGTTAAGTCCGGCTTATACAGCATCTAAACATGGTGTTGTGGGGTTAACCAAAAATATTGCGGCTGAATATGCACAAAAAAACATTCGTTGTAATGCAGTTGGGCCGGGTTATGTAGAAACGGCTCTGCTAAAGGACAATTTAAATAAAGACATGATGACTGCCATAGCAGCAAAAGCCCCAATGAACCGCTTAGGTACATCAGAAGAAATTGCAGAGTTAGTGGTATTTCTAAGTTCAGAAAAATCTTCTTTCACAACCGGAAGTTACATCATTGCCGATGGTGGATATACAGCAATTTAATACTTCTTTAGATATAATATTACGAAAAGCTATCTCAGTTTGAGGTAGCTTTTTTATTTGAATAATAGTTAAAAAGAAATCTTTGTCTTGTTAAAATAATTGTTTAAAGTAAATTCTTTCAATAACATATAATTTTGTAATGTCAGTATTTGTGTAGTAAATGTTTAGCTAATTTGATTTAAAGATGAATTTAATTAGTATATGTTTATAAAATTGGATACAATAAGTTTAAGGTTTAACAATATTCTGTTAACTTTAAAGGATATAAATTTGATTTCTAAAAACTCTATTATTCAACGTATGAAAAAAATCTACTCTGTACGCCACTTCATGGCACTTTTAATTTTTTGTTGTTGCTGTTCAGGAAATCTGCTTGCACAGATTATAATGCCTGACCCAATTCTAAAATTGCCTTATAAACAAGATTTTAGTACCTGGCCAATAGATGGTACAAGCTTTTTGCCTGGTTTTCAGGGATGGGTTGCGGGTGGTAATACTTCAGGTCAAACCTCATATGTTACTGATGCCACTCTAACAGCAAACGGAACCATAATAGCTGGTAAAGATGCTGCGAATACTGCTGGTAGTTTTTATAACTATGATGGTAAAATTGGTTTTCTAAATACAAGCGGCCTCAATCTTACACTTGGTTTTGCTTTTTCAACTATTGGTAAAACTGCCATACCGGTTCAGTATGATGCAATAACGATTAGAAATCCTTATGATATTCCTCCAAAAACGACTAATAGCAGGATTAATGAAATGGTTTTACAATATAGAATTGGAGATAATACTGCTTTTGTTACGCTAGATGCAACAGCTTATAGAAATAATACCGAAAATCAGTTAAGTGGTGTAAAAGATCAAAAACTGGAAACAAAAAAAATTATATTACCTGTTGAGTGCGAAAATAAACCATTAGTTCAAATAAGATGGATTTCAAGACAGGAATCAGGAGGAGGTTCACGTCCTTCTTTTGCAATTGATAATATAATAGTTGGAAGAGATGATACTGCCCCTATTAATGAAACAGACTACCCAAAGGCAGCTGCTATTTTGGGACAAGGATTTGATTTTGTAAATAAAATCGACGAAATAGGTAAGACTTATTATGTTTTACTACCAGGCGGAAGTACAGCTCCAACAATTGCTCAAGTAAAATCAGGTCAGGATTCAAACGGAATTGCAGCATTGCAATCTGGATTTCTTGACATTACAAATGCTTCTCTGGAATATGTAAAAAGTTTTACAGGATTAAGTTTAAATACTGCCTATTCTGTTTTTTCTGTTTCTGAAGATCCCTTCAATAATATTCAGGAAAATGTAACTAAAACAGATGTGACTACTGCAAGTGTATTAGTACCATCTTTGGCAACAACAGTTGCTTCTCTTGACCTTGGATTAGTAGAACAAGATTATAATTCAGATAATTTAAGTTACCAGATTCAGGGAGCAAATATTTCAACAGGCGTTACGGTAAGTGCTACAGGAAATTTTACAGTTTCGAAAGACGGAAACAATTTTGCCACATCGATATTATATGCTGCAACAGATTTTGCTTCTAATGCCACGCCAACTGTCTATGTTCGATTTACTCCAACTGCGGCTGAAAGTTTTTCAGGACAAATTACACATGAAATTACCGGAGGTGCAACAAAAATAGTTACGCTTACAGGAATAGGAATTAATCCGTATGTAGAAGGTTTTAACAGCTCAAATGTCCTTACTAATGGTACCTGGACACAATATGATGTAGCAGGACCATTAAATAAATGGAGTACAACAACAGTAGCAAGAAACGTAAACTCAGGAACCGGTGCAGTGTTGATGAACGGATATTCTGATACAGGAGCCAGCAAAGACTGGTTGATTTCGCCACGATTACGTTTAGACAATGCAGCCAAATTTGATAAAATGGCTTTGCTTTCGTTTTATTCCCGCAAGTTCTACGCAGGAAGCGATTTAAAATTGATGGTTTCTACTAATTACGATGGTAAAAGCAATCCTGAAACAGCTACCTGGACAGAATTAGATGGTAAATTTCCAACAACAACAGGATCGTATTTTCAATCTCAATACATCAAATTAGATGCTTATAAAACCAACAACACTTATTTGGCGTGGGTTTATGAAACAACAGCCGGAGGAACAAATAATGCAGCAGAATGGTCTATAGATGATTTTGCCATTACCAATGAAATAGGTTATGTCGATTCGAATCCTAATTTAAATTTTGGAGTAGTAAATCAGGGGAATACTTCTGCCACTCAGTTATTTACACTTAAGGCTGAAAATTATGGCGATATCACGTTAACAGCGCCGGCAGATTATCAATTGTCGTTGGATAATGTTTCGTTTCAATCTAGTGTTTTTGTTACTTCGGCAGATGCATTAGCAATCAAAACAATTTATGCAAGATTTGTACCTTCTGTAAAAACATTTGCAATTTCGGGAGCATTAACGGTAGCAGGAACTTCTTTAAACAAGAAAATTGGATTTTTCACCGGATCTTCATTACCACAAGAAGATACTTTTGATGTGGTTACTTATAATTTAGAATTTTTTGGAGCCCCAACGGCGGCTTATGGACCCGCAGACAAAACGATACAACTTGAAAACGTGGCGAAAGTCATGAATAAATTAAATGCTGATGTATATGTGGTTCAGGAAGTTTCCAGTGATGCTCAAATTGATGCTTTAATTCAAAAAATAAATATAAATGGTAAGACCTTCGATAAAACAATTTCGACATCCTGGTCATATTCATGGGATTCAACTGCAGATCCTAGTTTTCCTCCGCAAAAATTAGTAATTCTTTATAATACACAAACTGCTACTATCAAAGCTACAAAAGTAATGTTCAAAGATTTGTATGATGAAGTTCGTGCAGGTACAAAAAGTTTAGCAAATTATCCAGGAGGTAGTGGTTCAAGTTTCTTTTCATCGGGACGTTTACCTTATATGGTACAAATAGAAACAAATATTGGCGGAACAAAAAAACTGCTTAATTTGGTCGATCTTCATGCACGTGCCAACAGCGGAACTGATATTAGCAAATACAACCAGCGTAAATACGATTCTCAGGTCTTAAAAGATAGTTTAGATCAATATTATGCAAATTCTAATTTAATTATTTTAGGTGATTATAATGATGATGTCAAAGCATCAGTTATTACTCCAAATCCTTCGTCGTATAAGATGTTTGTAGATGATACCGCAAATTATACGGCACTTACTTTAGAAATTAGTAAGGCAGGTGCTTATAGTTTCCTGAGTTCGGGAGGGTTTTTAGACCATATCATGATTTCTAATGAATTGAATGATCAGTATATTCAAAATTCAATTGCAGTTTATGATCCTCGAGCAGATATTGCAAATTATACCACAACAACATCAGATCACGGACCAGTAATAGCTCGTTTTCAATTAACAGGAAACTTGTCTACAATTGATTATGAACTGAAAAATGGATATCTGGTAAAAGCATACCCAAATCCTGCGACAGATATTGTAAATGTTGAAGTGAAAACAAATGATACCAAGAAACTAAAATTAAAATTTTACGATATTTCAGGTCATTTAATCGGAAATTCGGTAGAAATAAATGCGACACAAGATTTGAGTACAACCGCTATTCCGGTAAGTTATTTACAATCCGGAATTTATTTTTATACCTTAACAGAGAACAATAAAGTTGTTTACAAAGGTAAGGTTATAAAAAAATAAGAGTAATTTAAGTTATAAAAGAGGCATCCGCTGTTGTTGTGAATGCCTCTTTTTTTTAGAATATTCCTCTGAATTTATTTAAGTCGGTGTCAGGAGAAATTTTATAAAAAAAATCCAACTGCCATTGCTGTGTTTTTTGTGCTTGTTTGCTAGTGGTTTCATCCCAGGGCGGATAAACCCTTGTAGCTCTTTTGCCTTCTTTAGTTGCTGTTGAAAAGATTCCTTTGGCTAATAAAATACTTTTCGGAAAAATAAATTGTCCGTATAAATCATCCTTTCGAACACTAATAATTACAAAATCAATTAAGTCTTCAGTATCAAAAGGTTCGATAATTCCGCTATTATTCCGTTTCCACAAGGTTACAAATTGTCCTGTTTTTGTTGGGGTAATTTTTGCCGTCCGGTAACAAATGTTCTTTTGGTTTAAATAAAAACGATAGGCATCATAATCAGTGCTCTCTTTTTCAGGTTGAGGTACTGTAATTTCAAAATCGCAACAATCATAAACCAGTTCTTTTGCAAGAATAAGATCTTTCGGTACTGATTTCAGATCATTCCAATTGTTTTTGATTGTCATTTTAAGCGAAGTTTCTATTGGGTTATTCGGGTAAAATTACCACAAAAAGAACTTTAAAAAGAAACATTCAACCCAAAATTTAATCCCCATTGAAACTGATTAAAAGATTGATTACTTAACGGATTTATATAATAGTTCATTGCAGGCTCGACAAAAACGTTTGTTTTCTTATAAACACGATATTGTAGTGTACTGCTTAATGTAGAACCATAAACAAAATCATTTGCATTTACGTTTTGGCCAATCGAATTACCATCTAATGCTACATTATTAGAAATCAGTTTCCCTACAAAACCACCAGTGTTTAAATTGACACTTGCTCTGTTCATGCTAAAAACAACATACGAAACTTCCAAAGGCATTTCGAGATATCGTAAATTTTGATCCAGATTACCATTTTTAAGACTGTTATTTTCGATGTTATTTTGCTTAAATGCATCACTAGTCGAATTAGGAACAAATAAGTAATCATTATTGGCCGTAAGAGGTGCTGATAAAGCCGCCGAAGCAGTTTGATTAAAATAGTCATTAGAGCTAAAAAAAGCATTATTGTTTGCACTTATGTACGAAACGTTTGCAACACTCTGTCCTAATTCGTTAACCTTTAAACCGGAAGCCACCGCCCATTTCTTATTGATTTTGTATTTGGTTTTTACTCCGTAACTGTTACTTTGTTTGGAATCATTTGTATTGCCCAGGGTTTTTTCGTTCTTGTAATTTTCAGAACTTGCAACTCCGGCAAAAACTTCAACGGCCCATTTTTCATCGTTAGGATTAAGTTTGTTTTTATCTTTGTTTTCTTTTTTCTCCTCCGGAGTTATGCCTTTTTCTAAATTTTGAAGCTCTGCCAGTTGTACAGAATCTTTTTTGCTTAATACGTCATTAAATTTCGAACTGGTTTTTTGATTGTTTGCCAGTTGTTTTTCAGAGAATAAGTTGGTGCTGTTTTGCTTCGCATTATTGTCTGATGTAATTTTTTGATGACCAGTTACATTTGAGTTTGCGTTGGCAAAAGCAATATTATTGTTGTTTTTTGAAGTTGATTGATCTTCAAAAAATGATTTTGATAGTTGATTTTTTGAACTCGGATTAAACGGGTTGACTTTACCTGCAGAAAATGTTTTTTCGGCTAAGATTTGATTGCTGGCTTTTTTGTCTGCATTTGCAATCTGATTTTTAGAAACCGAATTAAATCCATTTGTTTTACTTGTAGCCAAAGCTTTTTCGGCCAAAGTTTTGTTCGAAAATTGCTTATCTGTTAAAGGCTGAATTTTCGAATTTGGATTAAATAACCCTGCTTTTCCTGAAAAAGTAGTTTTTTCTTGTATTGCCTGATTTGAAACATTTTTATCGGCATTCGCCACTTGGTGCTGCGAATCTGAATTAAATCCGTTTTTGTGATCCGTAACAAAAGTTTTTTCGGCTACAGCCTTATTATTATTATTTGGTTTTTCAGTATTTGAATTTAAATCCCCACCATTATTCTTTTTAGATTCTGTATGAGCAACCGCTGTTTTTTGATTTTGATTTTTTTGAAAATTTTCAGGTTGATTCGCCTTGTTTTTTATAGATGAAACGTCATTAATAATATCAGATTCTTTTTCGGTAACAGCTTTTCCTGATTTGTTTTCCTTAGTAGAGATTGTTCTGTTTGTATTTGTGTCATTTTTTTTCTCATCAAGAACAACACTATTATTTTGCTGAGAATCGATTTGTATCGTTTTAATTCCTGAAGTCGAATTAAAATGTAAAACAGAAGGGAGTAGCAAGCCTAATAATAAGCATGCCGCAGCCGACCACCAAAGAATAACCCTTTTCTTCTTTTTTGGTTTGTCTAATTTCTTCTCAATTTCACCCCATAATTCAGGAGGCGGAACACTCGAAAAGTCTTCCATTGATGAAAAAATATCTTCTATATTTTGCTTTTTCATGCTATTTTAAAATTTTTTATGCTCAGTATTCTTTTTTGCAAAATGTGCTTGGCCCTGTTTAAATTTGATTTTGACGTTCCTTCCGAAATTTTTAATAATTCTGCAATTTCCCGATGTTTCATTTTTTCAAAAACATATAAGTTAAAAACCGTTCGGTATTGATCAGGTAAATCACGGATATATTCTAATAGTTTTTCTTGTTCAATAGGAGCAATGTCTAATTCTTCTTCCTCCACAAAATCCGTATCAGGATCAAAAACATCCAAAAAGAAGCTTTCTTTTTTCTTTTTATTTAAGGTTTCAATTAGTTTGTTAATGAAGATGCGTTTTAGCCAGCCTTCAAAACTCCCTTCAAATTTATATTGACTTATTTTTTGAAATACAATTACAAAAGCTTCCTGAAAAACATCTTTTGCATCATCTTCGTTTTTCATATACTTTAAACAAATACCATATAAAACAGGAGAGAACAACTGATAAATTTTCAGTTGTCCCTCTCTGTCATTTTTTATGCACAGTAGAATGTATTTTTCTAAATCGTCTTTCAAAAAAGTGGTATTGTTTGGTTTTGCAAAAATAGTTTTTATAAGCTTATAAAACTACCTTTTAAAAATAGTACGGGCTGCATCCTGGTTATTGCTGACAATCGTTAAATTTTGATTGTCAAGACTTTCTATAATATAAGTCTTCCCTTCAAAAGTAATTAAGTCATTTTCTGACTGGTCAAAAAAGCTGCTGCCTTTTTCTATTTGATAAGCACTATTTCTAATTTCTACATTGTTTTTGTAAGTGATCACTCTTCCATCAGAAGTAAAAATGACCTTCTTTGTAAATCCGATCGTTTTAGGAGTCGCCGTGTATGGGTTGCTGCCTCCTCCAATCGATTTTTGCCAGATCCAGGTATTCACAATAGATCCGGAGTTCATTTTTGTCGATTCTAGTGAATGAGCCGTTGAAAAAAGGCAACACACTATAATAAGTAATAAGAATTGCTTTTTCATGACTAAATTATTTTAGAGCAGTGATTTTAGCCTGAATTGCTTTTTTGAAAGCTATTACCTCTGCACTTTGGTCAGCAGTATCGGTATTGTCAATAAAAATTTTAGTAATTGCAGCGCCTTGACGAAGTTCAAAATATACACCACCATGATCCGGTGCATCCGGAGTACCATAAGTTTTAGTTTGTCCTTTTAAAGCTAAAATTTCAGCTGGCACATCTTTTAAGAAAAGAGTATAATCTCCTTTTTTAGTTGTAGCAGTATATCTGTATTGGCTAAAGTCATAACCACCGGCAACAACATTTTGGAATTTTAAAATATTAAAATCATTTAGTTGATAGAATTTTTGACAATCAGCTCCTGTACATTGTTTATTAAAGCTTCCTATTACAATATTGTTTAAGTTTTCAGTGCTTTTATTGAAAAGAATGATTTTTGAAGTTCTTGGGATTATAATAAAATCTGACGGATAGTTTGGTGCCGAAGTAATATTTTCATCCGGTTGAGGTGCTTTTTCGTAATAGTTAATTAAAATCTCGCACTTGTTTTCTACTATAGATGTTATTTTAATAGAATATCCAGTTGTCGTTTTTAAACCTGAAAAAAGACCTACCACAATCTCTTTAGTAAAATCAGGAGGAGTATCTGTACTATTTGGACAAGAATTTTCACGCTTAGTAAAATATGCTTTCATTCTTTCTTCGCTACCTACTAAAACTGCAGTTGGATTAACAGGTAAAGTATTGACATTGTATGAGCATAAAAGTGGGAATCCTGTGAAAGTTTTGTCTTCGCTAGCTCCGCAATCAACCTTTATATCGTCATTATTAAGAGAGCAAGCACCGAATCCAAAAGCTATAAACAAGCTTAACATTAATTTTTTCATGATAAATTTTTAATAGGTTATATATACTGTAGATGTGCTTGTTTTGAAATGGTTGCGTTGAATAAAAGTTTTTTTTAGTTTTTTTTTAATGTGAATAATTTTCTAAATGTTTTTTAAATTCAGAATGGGCATTAAAATGTGAAATTTCGATTTTAAAAATTAAGCACTTCGTATTATTGATTACTTTTACTTTTTTAAAAATAAATTAAGCTATGTTCGATTTTCTTCCCTATTTAGTCGCTTTTGTTGTCGCTTTGTTTTTAGGCATATTTGTGGGTAAGTTGTTGTTTTCGGCTCGATTTCAATCAGAGAAAATCAGTCTCGAAGAGCGATTAAGTGCTGCTGTAAATCAATTGCAATTGCAAAAAGAACAATTTGAAAGAGAAAGAAATAATTTTGAAAAACAGATTCAGTTGGTTGCTGCCGAAAAGGAGAATATTCGAACAGAAAAAGACAGTTTAGCGATTCAGCTTTCTAAGAAAGAGGTAGATTTCGAAAATTTGTGGGAACGCCATAAAGAACAAAAAAACGAGATAACGGAGTTACAGGAAAAATTTACCAAAGAATTTGAAAACCTGGCCAATAAAATACTCGAAGAAAAATCGGCAAAATTTACCGAACAAAATAGCGAAAACATGAAAAATATCCTGTTGCCTTTGCAGGATAAAATTCAGGGTTTCGAGCAAAAAGTAGAACAGACCCACAAAGAAAGTATCGATTATCATGCAGCACTTCGTCAGCAGATTGTAGGTTTAAGTGAGATGAACGCTCAAATGAGCAAAGAAACCTTAAACCTGACTAAAGCTCTTAAAGGAGATAGTAAAATGCAGGGAAATTGGGGCGAACTGGTTCTGGAACGTGTTTTAGAAAAATCAGGTTTAGAAAAAGGACGCGAATACGAAGTACAGCAAAGTTTTACCAATAACGAAGGAAATCGCGTGTTTCCTGATGTTGTGATCAATCTGCCTGATGGTAAAAAAATGATTGTAGATTCTAAAGTTTCTTTGGTAGCCTATGAAAGATGGATCAACGAAGAATCAGAAATCCTGAAAATCGATTTTCTAAAAGAACACGTAAATTCTATAAGAAGACACGTAGAACAATTGGGTAATAAAAATTACCATGATTTGTACCAAATAGAAAGCCCTGATTTTGTTTTATTATTTATCCCAATAGAGCCGGCTTTTGCCATCGCATTAAACGAAGATTCGGCACTTTATAACAAAGCATTCGATCGTAATATTGTAATTGTAACCCCAAGTACTTTGCTGGCTACTTTAAGAACCATCGACAGTATGTGGGCCAATCAAAAACAACAGGAAAACGCTTTTGAAATTGCCAGACAAGCCGGAGCATTATACGATAAATTCGAAGGTTTTGTTGGTGATTTGGTCAGAATTGGTAATAAAATTAAAGATACTAAAACCGAATACGAAAATGCGATGAGCAAATTGGTTGATGGTAGAGGAAATTTAATTTCGAGTGTCGAAAAATTAAAGAAAATGGGAGCAAAGGCCAAAAAGTCACTGCCTGAAAATATAGTTGCCAGAGCTGCAAACACAGACGAAAATCAATCTTTAAACTAAGATTTTATGAAAAGAATTCTAATCATTATCGCAGCAATTTGTGTATTGGCTTTTACAGCTTATTTTGCCTTTATTTATTATGTTCCGTACAGCGAGGGATACCGTTCAGGCGAGTTGATCAGGATGAGCCATAAAGGAGTAGTAATGAAAACCTGGGAAGGCGAATTGAGTCAGGGCGTTTCAGGATCTCAAATTTTTAGCTTTTCGGTTTTAGATAGTGATAAAGAAGTAATAGATCAATTGAATAATCTACAAGGACAATATGTAAAATTGACTTACGTAGAACGCTATAGAACGTTTAGCTGGTGGGGAGATTCCCATTTTTTTATCACCGCTATTCAAAAAGAAAACTCCCCATTTAAATATAAATAAATTATGACAACAGACTTTAAGCCGGTATCTTCATCAAAAATTAGTATTTCAGAATTAATGCTTCCGTCGCATACCAATTTTAGCGGAAAAATTCATGGAGGTTACATTTTGCAATTACTGGATCAGATTGCATTTGCTTCTGCCTCAAAATTTTCAGGAAATTATTGTGTAACGGCTTCTGTTGATACGGTGAATTTTTTAAAACCAATTGAAGTGGGCGAACTGGTAACGATGAAAGCTTCTGTAAATTATGTAGGTAGAAGTTCGATGGTTGTGGGTATTCGTGTAGAAGCTGAAAATATTCAGACAGGCGCCATTAAACATTGCAACTCCTCTTATTTTACAATGGTTGCTAAAGATAAAAATGGTAAAAGTGTTCCTGTACCGGGATTAATCTTGTCAAATCTTGACGAAGTGCGTCGTTTTAGAAAAGCAATTAAACATATCGAACTTCGAAAAGAGGTAGAAGAACATGAAAAAGTAACCAATGTAAGTTCTATCGAAGATCTCGCAGGTTTAGCAAAATACAATGTATTATTAGAAATTAGCTAGAATAATGCTCTCCATTTAAAAATAAAGAATATGGTAAAGTTTGGATACACAATATTATATGTAGAAGATGTAGAAAAGTCGATTGCATTTTATGAAAACGCATTTGGTTTTTCGAGAAAATTTGTAACACCAGAAAATGATTACGGAGAATTAATTACTGGTGAAACAACGATTTCATTTGCGTCAAAAAAATTAGCCGCTCAAAATTTAAAAGATGGTTTTATCGAAAGTAATCCTGAAGATAAACCTTTTGCAATTGAGTTGGGTTTTATCACAGATAATGTTGGCGAATTGGTACAAAAAGCAACTTCTTTTGGTGCGGTTTTAGTAAAAGAACCAACACAAAAACCGTGGGGCCAAATTGTAGCGTATGTGCGTGATCTTGATGGTTTTTTAATTGAGATTTGTACAGAAGTGCAGGGGTAGAAATTTTGTTATTATTGAAAACGAAATTATTTTTTTTCTACCAATATTTAATTCCTAACGGAATATCTCGTAGAGAATATATATTGGTAGAATAAAATTGTAGAACACAGAGTATGTCACATAGGGCAATGTCATTAAGTTATGCCAATCCCTTTGTGATCTTAGAGCAAAGCGTAATTCACAAAACTTTGCGAACTTTGCGTAATTCTTTGTGAACTTTGCGGTAAAATTAACTTAATGACATTGCAAGTAAGGACAATATTCGACAAATAAAAAAACATTTTTTTACCAACTCCACTTCACATTTACAAAACAAAAAATATTTCACAAATATTTGGCAAAAAGCGGCAACCGTGTCCGTGAAAATTTCGTAACTTTAAGTATAAACATTTGGTTATCACGTTTTCACGGAGTACTGCCATTCAATTTTTAAAAACTTATATTAAGTCCAGTTTTTTTCTCTTCTTAAAATAAAAAAAATCGAATGACATAATTGTTTAAATTATTGACGATTATGAAAAAAACTACTTTTTTTATTTTGCTATTTACAGCCTATTCTGTTATCGCACAGGATAAATTTTTCACCAACACAGGAACTATAAATTTTGAAGCTTCTGTACCTTTCTTCGAAGAAGTAAAAGCTGTAAACAGACAGGTTGCCATTGTTCTGGAGCCTAAAACAAGTACATTTATTTGTACTGTGATTGTTAGAGATTTTCGTTTTAAGTTAGATATGATGCAGGAACATTTTAACGAAAATTATATGCAAAGCCGTCGTTATCCTAAAGCTGTTTTTAAAGGAAAAATCGAAAAGTTTGACTTAAAAGATATCAATGAAACGGAGAAAGAATATCAAATAAAAGGAAAATTAGTTTTGCGCGGAAAATCGAAAGATGTAATGGTAAGCGCTTTAATTAAAAAAGTAGGCGACGGAATTCAGATTGTGTCTGATTTCCCTATTTCTGTTGCTGATTTTAATATTCAGATTCCGAATGAAATTGCAGCTAAAATTTCAAAAACAGCCAACACCGGATTAATTGGAGTGGTTAAAACCAATGATTCGATGTATCTTACTTTAAAATAAAATTTAATTCAGACAGCTTGCAAGTGCAGTTTCTAAATCAGTAAATTGAAAATCAAATCCCATTTTTTGTATTTTTTCAGATGAAACCCTTTGGCCTTCTAAAACCGCCACACTCATTTCGCCTAAAACTATTTTCAGGACAAATGCAGGTGCTTTTGGAAGCCAGATTTTGTATCCAAATAAATTGGCCAGTGTTTTAGATAAACTCTCGTTTGTGGTATTGTCTGTAACGCAGGAATTATAAGGACCATGCATTTGTTCGTCTGCAATTGCTTTCAAATAAATATTGCATAAATCCTCGATATGAATCCACGGAACAGATTGTTTTCCTGTGCCTAAAATGGCACCAAAACCAGCTTTAAAACTCGGAGCTATTTTTTTTAAGAAACCTTCGCCTTTGCCCAATACAATTCCTGTTCTTACTTTTACGGTTCGAATACCTAACGAATTTATTTTATCGACCGCTTTTTCCCATTCCTGGCAAGTAATGCCTAAAAAGTCATTTGCCGGCGGAGTATCTTCGGTACATATATTATCGTTAGTATAAGCGCCATAAATTCCAATTGCCGATGCAGAAACAAATGCATCCAGCTTTTTATTCTTTTTTTCTAAAACAGAAAATATAAGATCAATAGGCTGTGTGCGGCTTTCGAGTATGTCTTTTTTACGTTTTTCAGTCCATCGTTTTTCAACAATTCCTTCTCCTGACAAATGAATAATGTAATCTGCTTTTACTATTGCTTCTTCATCAATATAATTGCGGGTCAAATCCCATTTGTAATAGGTGATCGATAAAGTGTTTTTTCTATCAGAACGGCTTAAAATAGAGACTTCGAAACCATTATCAATAAGTAAATCGGTTAAGTGTTTGCCTATAAATCCAGTTCCTCCGGTAAGTAAAATATTTTTTGCCATAATAGTTTATAATTTATTTAACAGCGTATTCTGTTTAACGATAAGTAAAGATACTTAAACATTGATTACCTTTAATGCAAATTAAAAAAATTAATAAGATGGAAGCTAAAAAGAAGACTATCAGTAAAGAAGACATCGTTTCAATATATATGGAAGAAGTTCTGGAAAAAGGACAAAAGCCAAAATCAGTTTATCATTTCGCAAAAGAAAATGATTTTACCGAAGCCGAATTTTATGCCTTTTTTGGAACACTAGAAGGTTTAGAAAAAGAAATTTTCAGATTGTTTTTTGCTAATACAGTCGATTTGCTTCATAAAAACGCAGATTATCTGGAATACGATATGAAAAACAAAATGTTGAGTTTTTATTTCACGTTTTTTGAAATTCTTACTGCCAACAGAAGTTATGTTTTACAATCTTTAAAATTCGACCGTAATCCCTTAAAAAACCTCGTGCAGCTTACTACGCTTCGCAATAGTTTTAAAGAATATGTTTCAGAAATCCTAACCGACGATTACAGATTAGAACAGGAAAAGCTGCAAAAGTTTCAGGAAAAAGGAATTCAGGAATCGGCCTGGTTGCAATTAATGCTTACCATAAAATTCTGGGTTGACGATGATTCGGCAGCTTTTGAAAAAACAGATATTTTTATCGAAAAATCAGTAAATGCTTCATTTGAGTTAATGAATGTCACACCACTAAATCACTTGATAGATTTAGGTAAATTTCTTTTTAAAGAAAAAATCTACAGCAAACAATGAAAACAATCGATTATATACCAACGTCAAAAATAGAAAGAGCCAGTAAATTGGTGCAAACCGGTGCAAAAATAGGCGTAAACTATGTAAAGCATTATGCTGAAAAAATGGTTAATCCTGATTTGACACGTGATAAACTTAACGAAAATAACGCCGAAGACATTTACGACGGACTAAAAAGCCTGAAAGGAAGCGCGCTAAAAGTAGCCCAAATGCTAAGCATGGACAAGAACTTTTTACCTCAGGCCTATGTCGAGAAATTTTCTTTGTCACAGTTTTCTGTTCCACCGCTTTCTGCGCCTTTGGTTTTAAAAACGTTTAAAACGAATTTCGGAAAAACACCTTACGAAATCTTCGACGAATTCAATGCCAATTCTGTCAATGCAGCAAGTATTGGTCAGGTACATTTGGCGGTAAAAGACGGTAAAAAGTTAGCCGTTAAAATTCAGTATCCCGGTGTTGCCAATAGTATTTCGTCTGATTTGGCTTTGGTAAAACCCATCGCAATTAGAATGTTTAACCTTCAGGGAAAAGATTCTGATAAATATTTTAAAGAAGTCGAAGATAAACTTATTGAAGAAACCAATTATTTACTCGAATTAAAACAAAGCGAAGAAGTAGTAGAAGCGTGCAATAAAATCGAGAATTTACTTTTCCCAAGATATTATCCTGAGTTTTCATCAGAGAAAATCATCACGATGGATTGGATGACCGGAATTCATCTTTCTGAGTTTACCGCCATTAATACAGACAAAGAAGTTGGCGATAAACTAGGTCAGGCACTTTGGGATTTTTATATGTATCAAATTCATGTACTACGAAAAGTTCACGCAGATCCGCATCCCGGAAACTTTTTGGTCGATGATCAAAACCGTTTGATTGCGCTTGATTTTGGATGTATGAAAATAATTCCCGAAGAATTTTATGTGCCATATTTTGAGTTAATCAATAAAAATGTAATTACAGATAAAGCGCTTTTCAATCAAAAATTGTTCGAGTTAGAAATTCTTCGTCCAGATGATACTCCGGCAGAAATCGAGTATTTTACCGAGATGTTTCATGATTTGTTATCCCTTTTCACAAAACCATTCCAAAACGAAACTTTCGATTTCGCCGATGAAACTTTCTTTGATAGCATTGCCAAATTAGGCGAACGTTTCTCTAACGATACCAATCTCAAAAAAATGAACGGAAATCGTGGCTCTAAACATTTCATTTATATGAACCGTACTTTCTTTGGTTTGTATAATTTAATGTTTGATTTGAAAGCGAAGATTGTGGTTTCGAATTATTTAAAATATTAGGAGGTAAAAATAGTACTCCGATAATAAAATTAAACTTAAATAAATGAGAAATATTCTAATTATCGGAGGAAGCAAAGGAATCGGAAGTGCTGTTTTATTGCAACAGCTCGAAACCAATCGGGTGTATAATATCAGCAGGAGCGCACCGGAACTTACGCATCCTAATCTTACTCATTTTGGTTTAGATGTATTGCAGGACGTACTTCCTGATCTAGACGAAATAGATTCTTTAGTTTATTGTCCCGGTTCTATTACGCTAAAGCCTATCTCGAATCTAAGTGTTGATGATTTTAGAAAAGATTTTGAAATCAATGTCATTGGCGCTGTAAAAGTTATTCAGAAATATTTGCCTGTTTTAAAAAAAGGAGATGAACCTTCGATCGTTTTATTCAGCACCGTTGCCGTAAAATTAGGAATGCCTTTTCATGCCAGTATTGCAACTGCAAAAGCAGGTGTCGAAGGATTGACAAAATCACTTGGGGCTGAATTGGCTTCAGTAGTTCGTGTCAATGCCATTGCGCCTACTATTACAGATACTTCACTTTCGGCTTCGATCTTGCGAAACGATCGCATGAAAGAAAACATGATCGATCGCCATCCTCTAAAAAGTTATTTAAAACCTCAGGAAGTTGCACAAATGGTTGATTTCCTGATTTCTGAAAAAGCGAATTCTATTTCAGGTCAAATTTTTGAAATGGATTATGGATTAGTGACTTTTAAAATCTAGACACTATGAGAATTCTTCTGACAGGCGCAACAGGTTACATTGGTAAACGTCTTTTGCCTATTTTAGTGGCGCAAGGACATCAGGTTATTTGCTGTGTAAGAGATAAAAACAGGTTTTATATACCCGCAGATTTTCTGCAAAAAGTACAAGTCATTGAAGTCGATTTTCTAGAAAAAGAAACGCTGACAGCAATTCCTGACGATATTGATGCTGCTTTTTACCTCATTCATTCCATGTCAGGTTCTGATACCAATTATGATGAGTTAGAAAGTATTTCGGCAACTAATTTTACCGAAAGAATAAATCAGACTCAGGCACAACAAATCCTGTACTTAAGCGGAATTGTAAATGACAAGTCACTTTCTAAACATTTGTCATCCCGCAAAAATGTCGAAAGTATTTTAGCGAAATCAATAGTACCGTTAACCACTTTAAGAGCCGGAATTATAGTGGGATCGGGGAGTGCTTCATTCGAAATTATCCGCGATTTGGTCAACAAACTTCCGGTGATGATTACGCCCAAATGGCTCAATACAAAATGCCAGCCCATTGCTATAAACGATGTTTTGGAGTTTCTCTCCAAATCACTTTTAAATCCAGTCACTTATAATCAGAGCTTTGATATTGGAGGTCCGGATATACTCACCTACAAAGAAATGCTATTGGCTTTCGCCGAAGCAAAAAATCTCAAACGGTACATTTTTACTATTCCCGTAATGACACCTAAATTGTCATCATACTGGCTGTATTTTGTTACCTCAACCTCATATAAACTGGCATCGGCTTTGGTAAGCAGTATGAAAGTCGAGGTTATTTGCAACGATCATCGCATTAATGAGCTTTTGCAAGTGAAGCCCATGACGTATAAACAAGCGCTTTCGAGAGCTTTAATAAAAGTCGAAGAAGATAAAGTGGCTTCAAGCTGGAAAGATTCCCTTGTAAGCGGACGTTTTAACCGCAATATCTCGGCACATCTAAAAGTTCCTAAAAAAGATTGCTACACCGACCGAAGAAAAAAAGAAATCGAAAATCGCGATTATACCATAGATAGAATCTGGTCAATAGGAGGCGAGACAGGTTGGTATTACGGCGATTGGCTCTGGAGTTTACGAGGCTTTATCGATAAGCTTTTTGGTGGCGTAGGTTTGCGCCGTGGCCGAACCAATAAACACGACATTCATTCCGGTGATGCTTTAGATTTTTGGCGCGTTTTATACGCCAATAAACAAGAAGGAAAACTGATCTTATATGCCGAAATGAAATTGCCCGGAGAAGCCTGGCTCGAATTCAAAATCATACACAATACCTTATATCAGGCTGCAACCTTTAAACCCAAAGGTATTTTAGGAAAACTCTATTGGTATTCTGTTTTACCGTTTCATGGTTTTATTTTCAACGGAATGCTTAATAAACTCATTAAGTAGTTTTAGGAGCTGTTTCCTGCTATCCGCTATATCTTTTGTGGCGAACCCCGCCACAAAAGGATACCGCTTCTATCAGGGCTAGGGATGCAGTTTTCATTAGAACTTTTATCCATTAATATTACAATTTTGTCATCCTGACGAAGGAAGGATCACACTCGTAACTCGTCAAAGATTCGAAATTCGTTTTTATTATAATAACAAACCCGACAGGTTTTTAAAACCTGTCGGGTTTACTTTTAGGAACGGAGTTTCTTGCGGAGATCCTTCCTTCGTCAGGATGACAAAATTGGGTAAAAGTTTCGAAAAGTATTGGGATTTGGTCCCAAAGCTTCGGGATAAAAAAACTGAATTTTATTTCAATATTCCCACCTTATATGTCGCAATCGCGCGATCCCTTGCAAAAGCGTGATCGACCATTGGTTCATTATATTCTAAATCAAATTCAGGAATCCATTTACGAATGTAGATTCCTTTTTCGTCGAATTTCTTTAGTTGAATTTCCGGATTAAAAACCCTGAAGTAGGGTGCAGCATCGCAACCTGTTCCTGCTGCCCATTGCCAGTTGCCTACATTTGATGCCAATTCGAAATCAAGTAATTTCTCGGCAAAATATGCTTCGCCCCATTGCCAGTTGATCAATAAATGTTTGCATAAGAAACTGGCGACAACCATACGAACACGATTGTGCATATAACCGGTTTCGTTTAGCTGACGCATTCCTGCATCAACCATTGGGTAGCCTGTAGTTCCGGAACACCAACGTTTAAAATCGTCTTCATTATTGCGCCATTGAATGCCATCATAAGCCGACTTGAAATTGTGATTTACGCAATTTGGGAAGTTAAACAGAATCTGGATAAAGAATTCTCTCCAGATTAATTCGCTTAAAAAGGTTTGGTTTTTCTTGTTCGCCCAATTCACTAATTTGCGAATACTAACCGTCCCAAAACGTAAATGTGGCGAAAGATACGATGTACTGTCAAGAGCAGGAAAATCCCTGGTTTCTTTATAATTACCTATTTGTGTTAAGTTATGCGGCAATACTTTTATGCTGCTTCTTTCAAAACCAATTTGGGATAATTCAGGAAACTTGAACTTGTTCTTAGCCAAATTGCTCAATAAAGGTTTTGTATCATATTCATGAGCTTGTCCCGAAAGATGATATTTCTCCAGCCATTTATTTTTATAAGGTGTATAAATCGTGTACGGAAGTCCATCCGCTTTTGTGATTTCTTTTTCTTCGAAAATCACGTGATCTTTGAAAGAAGTGACTTCTATGTCATTTTCTTTTAATAAAGCCGAAATAGCCAAATCACGTTTTATAGCGTAAGGTTCGTAATCTTTATTAAAGAAGATTTGCTGAATATCGAATTCTTCTATAAGTGATTTCCAAACATCGAAAGTTTTTCCTTTTTTGATTAAGATGGAGGAATCAATTGCCTGAAGTTGTTTGTTTATAGCTTCGAGCGAATCGTAGATAAAACTAACGCGCGCATCATCTTTAGGGAGATTCTCTAAAATATCTTCATCAAAAATAAATAGCGGAATTACGGGAAAATCAGATTGCAGGGCATTGAATAATCCGATATTATCGTCGAGACGTAAATCACGTCGAAACCAGAAAAAGGTTGCTTTTTGTTTAGTCATTATAGTATATTTCTTTTGCCACAGATTATAAAGGATTTTGGTTTCACGCAGATTCTGCAGATTTAAGCAGATTTATTTTTGATTTAATAAATCTATGTGCGTCTGCTTAAATCTGGGTAGATCTGCGTTAAAATTAATATTAATCTGTGGCGTAAAATTATTTTGAATTGAATAGTTCTTCAATTTTTTTGTGGCGATATTCAAAAATGGATTTCAGTTTATTCCTGACCATTATTGTATTGGCGAGTTGGCCTAAGAAACCAAATGGTAAGGCATAATGTACCACATCGGTCATTTTTGTGCCGGTTTCTGTGGGTTCAAAAAAGTGTTTGTGATGCCATAATGCGTACGGACCAAAACGCTGTTCGTCTACAAAATATTGATTTTCTGATGAAATGGTTATGATGGTCATCCAATTTATTTTGATGCCCAAAAGTGGTTTTAAAGTATAGGTAATCACTTGCCCGGGATACATGCGTTTGCCATCGAAATCTTCAATTACGAAACTCATATCGTCAGGTGTTATCGTTTGCAGGTTTTGTGGACTCGAGAAAAAGTCCCAACATTTTTCGATACTGGCGTTTAAGTGTTGTACGGTTTCTAGTTTGTATACTTTCATAAAATCGATTATTACGAATGGTTCTTGAGATACGTTTGCGTTAGGGGTTGTAGTGGAGCTCTTTTTGTGTCAGGCTTTTTTTGCCTGATACAAAAAAGCGGGAACGGAAGACCCGACCCGCTTTTTCTGCGGGTAACGCCCAAATTATGCTACATTTTATAATATTTGAAAGGAACGAATAACATCCCGAAACATTCTCCGTGTTCTTTTCCTAAATGCTTGTGGTGTATTTTATGGGCTTTTCGCAAACCAATCAGGTATTTGTTCTTGGTGTTTTTGAACCATTTAAAACGCTGGTGAATTAAAACATCGTGAATTAAAAAATAGCAAGCGCCATAAGTCGTGACGCCGCAAGCGATGAAAAACAAATAATTGAATCCGCCCTGAACGCCAAAATAAAAAAGAACAATACTGGGAATGGCAAAGATGACAAAGAAAATATCGTTGCGCTCAAAAGTATCCGGGTATTTGGGTTGGTGATGATCTTCGTGAAAATACCACATAAGGCCGTGCATGATGTACTTGTGTGTAAGCCAGGTTACACATTCCATGAAGAGAAAAACGCCTAAAAAGATGAAGAAAGAAATCATTTTTTATGTTTTGAATTGTTAAACTTATTGTTCTGGTTTGTTATTGCGAGGAACGAAGCAATCGCATTTGCTAAATCAAACTTTACGTTTATGATTAGTGTGGTTGCTTCGTTCCTCGCAATGACTTAAAGGCTGTAAAATCTAAACCAGTTTCAACTTGTAAGTTACAAAAGATTGCGCTAAAAGCCCAGCCTTTGTATAATTTGAAACTCTGATTCTTGAGCTTCCAATTTCGTAATACGGTGTGTTTTTTAGTTTTTTTAGTAACTTTTTGTAATAGATGTAAGCTGTATAAACGCCAAATTGAGCTTCGATAGGTAATTTTACAATTCCCTGATAAGCAATTCTGAAATCTTCTTCGATTTCGTTGATGATCGTGGTTTTGGCATTTTCATCAAAAGAATTTAAATCGACTCCGGGAAAATAATTTCGGTTTAAAACCAAATTATCATCTTTTAGATCTCTCAGGAAATTCACTTTCTGAAATGCCGATCCCAAACTCATGGCTTCGTTTTTTAGCTGCTCGTATTTTTGTTCATTTCCTTTTACAAAAACCTTTAGGCACATTAAACCCACAACATCGGCTGAACCGTAAATATAGTCTTCGTACTCAGTTTGTGAGTTGTAGGTTGATTTGATGAGGTCTAGTTTCATGCTTTTAAGAAAAGCCTGAACCAAATCATCAGTAATATTGTATTCTTTTACGGTATGCTGAAAAGAGTTGAGAATAGGGTTTAAGCTAATGCCAAACTCAACGGCTTTGTAATATTCTTTTTCGAAATCATTAATAAGATTTTCTTTGTCGTACTCATGAAATGAATCGACAATTTCGTCAGCAAAACGAACGAATCCGTAGATGCTGTAAATCGCTTCACGAATGCTTGGTGAAAGCATTTTTACCGCTAACGAAAAGGATGTACTGTAGTTTTGGGTGACCAATTTGCTACATTTGAAAGAAACGGTGTCGAATAGTGATTTCATTTTTTAAGATCTAAAAGATTTTTGAATTAACTCGGCTACTAGTTTTCCTGAAATTAAAGCAGGCGGAACACCTGGGCCAGGAACGGTTAATTGTCCTGTAAAATATAAATTACGAACTTTTTTACTTTTTAGTTTTGGTCGTAAAAAAGCCGTTTGCAATAAGGTATTGGCCATTCCGTAAGCATTTCCTTTGTAAGCGTTATAATCGGTTACAAAGTCATTCTTACAAAATGATCTCTTAAAGATAATGTTATTTTTAATTTTTTGTTGTGTAAGCTCCTCAAAACGAGTAATAATTTTTTCGAAATATTCTTCTCTAAGTGCTTTACTATCATGTATTCCCGGTGCTAACGGAATGAGAAAAAATCCACTTTCCATGCCTTCCGGTGCTGCAGTCTGATCTGTTTTTGATGGAAAGTTGGCATAAAACAAAGGTGCATCGGGCCATTTTGGTTCATCGTAAATATCGGCTGCATGTTGATTGAAATCGACATCAAAAAATAAAGCATGATGCGAAATGTTTTCTATTTTTTTATCAAAACCCACAAAAAACAAAAGTGATGATGGAGCGAAAACCCGGCTTTCCCAATATTTCTCTGAATAAGCGCGATGTTCGATATCTAATAAAGTTTCGGTATGATGATAATCGGCTCCGCTTAAAATGATATCGGCTTGTATTGTTTTTCCGTTAATGACAATTGCAGTTGTAGTTTTATTCTCGACTACTATTTTTTCGATAGCAGCATTAGTTTCTATTGTAACTCCAAGTTCCAAAGCCAGTTTTTCGATACCGCGAACAACGTCGAACATTCCGGTTTTGGGGTGCCAGGTTCCTAAGCCAAAATCGGCATAATTCATAAAATTATAGAATGATGGTGTTTTGGTAGGTTTTGCACCCAGAAATAAAACGGGAAACTCCAAAATCTGAATCAGCCTTTCGTTTTTGAATTTCTTACGAATATCAGTACTTACGGTGCTAAAAAACTGATTAAGTTTTAAAGTGGTTTCAACAGTGATTAATTCCAGAGGAGAAACTCCGGGACGATACACCAAATCTTTAATCGCAATATCATAATTGCTTTTAGCCTGCTTGATGAAAGTTTCGAGTTCGTGGCCACTTCCTTTTTCGATACTTTCAAAAGTGGTTTTTATTTCTTCGAGATTGTCATAGATACTGATGAAATCATCAACTCCAAAATAAACCCTGTAAGCAGGATTTAGTTTTATAAGCTCGTAATAATCGGTAGTTTTTTTATTGAAATCCTGAAAAAAACGTTCAAAGACATCTGGCATCCAGTACCAGCTTGGCCCCATATCAAACGTGAAACCGTCTTTTTTGAATTGTCTTGCCCTGCCGCCAATAGATTCGTTTTTTTCATAAAGAGTCACTTTGTTTCCTTGTTGTGCCAAGTAACATGAAGCGGCTAAAGCAGAGAAGCCTGATCCTATTATTGCTATTGTTTTTTTCATTTGTTTAACAAATGTACAAAAACTTTAAACAAAATAGATTATAGCATGCTAATTGTTTCTTCCATCGAGTCGAAAATTCGTATTCTTTCGGGCAGCATTTTCTGGTCTATGTTTTCGACCATATTACCCATAAGCCAAATTTCGTTGTTTTTCTGGAGTAATTTTTGTCCCATCGATTTTACATACTGATTGATAACACTGCGATCCGGCTGCACTGTCATGAAAGATATAAATGTAATGTTCTCGAAATGTTTGGTTAAATCCTGAAGGTTTTCGATTGGCATACTTTCGCCCAAATAAATGGTTTTGTAGCCATGGGATAAAATTTCATATTGCAAGTATAACAAACCTATCTGGTGAATTTCGTTTAAGGGTAACGAAAGCACAAAAATTCTATTGGTCTTACTTGGTTTTAATATTTGAAGACTTTCGGTGTAGATTAATATTTTTTGTTTGATCAAATGACTCATGAAATGTTCATTTGCAGGAGTTATGGTTTCTGATTGCCATAATAATCCTAATTCTTTCAATAAAGGAAGAAAATGATCTTTGAAAACTTCTTTGAATGATTTTTCAGAGATCAGCCAATCAAAAGTATTGAAGAATATTTCCTGGTCAAAATTCATCATGGCCATTTTGAATGAAGTTATGGCGTAATTCTGAGAATTTTTCTTCGAAATAATTTCACGAACCAATTGCGGTATCTTTTCTTCGGGATAAGTGGCGATTTTAGAGATCTTATATCCGTATTCGTGTAATAAAGTAATGTTTAAAAGCTTCTGTAAATTTTGCAGGTTATAGAGTCTAATGTTAGTGTCAGTACGCATTGGCTCTAAGATGTTGTATCTTTTTTCCCAGATACGAATGGTGTGTGCTTTTATTCCTGATAAGTTTTCAAGATCTTTTATGCTGAAAACAGTCTTAATATTGTTTATCATTACTGGCTATTTGGTGAACAAAAATAGAATAAAATCTGAGATGTGTCTTAAAATCTTCTTAAGATTAGAGAATTAATCGAATTTGATGTTGGAGAATTTATTTAATTTATCTAAATGCAAAATTGTTTTAGAACTGTCTTTGCTTCGATTATACATAGTTTCGAATTTTGCTCCATAAATGATTTCATTAAAAGTGTATGATGTTCTAGCTGCAACTGTGTTACTATACATATTGTCGAAAGTGGTTATAAACACGAATATCTCGCCATGTATTTTTTCGAAATCGTCTTTGGTAAAATTATACAATGGACTGTTTTCAGTAATTGGATGCACGAGAGTCCAGCTTAACGAAAGCGCGTTTATTTTATCTAATTCGAGTTCCAAACTGTAAAATTTATTGGTTTGCTCGCCATTTTCTTCCACACTCATCACTAATGTTATTTTTGCTGTAGCATCTGTAAAGTTGGTGTTTTTAAAAGGGACCAAACGTATCATTAATCCTTTGTTTTTCCCGTAAGGTGAAATCAGGGCATTGTCTGAAAATTTTAAAAATGCGGTTGGTTTGCTGAATCTTCCAAAAAATAAACCTGTTGCAATCGCGAAACTTAATAAACCAATTAAAGCTTCGGCTGCAGATAATGCGCTGGTTAAAAAACCTGTAGGGCTTATGTGTCCGTAACCTACAGTTGTAAAAGTTTGTGCGCTGAAAAAATAGGCCTGGCCAAATTGGGTTAAAACGCTTTGAGATTGTTCGATTCCGTCGAGATGTTCAATTCCAATGGCATAATAGATAACAGCAAAAATAAAATTGAGGACAATGTAAAAAATAAACAAAATCGACATGAATTTCCAGTTGGGCATATCAATCATGGTATGATACCAACTAATGCGGCGAAAGAAATGCATGCCTCTTTTTTCGATATTTGGGGTTCCGTCTTTGTTTACAAATCTTCCTCCGTAACTGTTTGCATTTGCTCCAAAGCCGGAGTTTTTATCGGTTTGTGCTTGGTGGTTTATCTTTTTTAAAAGTGCCATTAAAAGTTTGAATTAAAGGACAAATGTAAGGATAACTTTGAGATGAAATTAAATCGAAATTTTTTGAATAAAAAAAGCAATCTGTAAAATTGATGTTTACAGATTGCTTTAATATTGAATGCGTTTGATGACGTTTTATTTACAAAAAGTCGCTTTGTTTTTTATGGCGCTCTGGCTGCCTAATTCGATTGCTTTAGAGAAATCTTTGCAGGCATTTTTTTTGTCTCCCATTTTATTGTAGGCTAATGCTCTTAAGTTGTAAGCAATATAGTCTTTTGGGTTTAAACCAAGTGATGAGGTGCAGTCTTCAACGGTTTCTTTAAAGTTATTTAGTTTGTAATTTACATTGGCTCTGCCGGTAAATGCATCTGCATTCATACTGTCGAGGTCGATTGTTTTGCTAAAATCAGCCTGAGCGCCTTTAAGATCGTTGAGTTTGAATTTTGCAACACCACGATTTTGGTACGCTTCGACGAATTTAGAATTCATGCTAATGGCTTTTGTGTAATCGGCAATTGCGCCTTTTGTGTTGCCGGCTTCAGCTTTTTTCATGGCTTTGTCAAAATAAGCCGTTGCAGATTGTGCCCACGTAGAGCAAGTGATCATAATAAATGATACAATTAAAAAGTGTTTCATAAACCAATTTGGGATTAGGTTAGTAGGTTAAATAATTCTGGAAACGAATTTAGTAAAGTTTTGTTTTGTTGCGAAAGTTCTTTTGTGAAATAACTATTATTTAATTTATTTTTTTGGATAATTTGTTTTTTGTTGTGGTAAAGCATTGGAAACTAGATTTTTATTTCTGTTAAAAAAAAGATTATTTAATCTGATTTCTTATTACGAACAAACGGATTGGAATTTAGTCTCCAGATATATCCAATTTGTAAATTTCCTGACGATAAAGCAATGTTGTTAGTGTCATTGCCTGAGAAAGAAGAAAATATAAGGTTATTGATATATGATAGACCAAGAGACCAATTTTCTTTATTATAACCAACAGATATTCTTGGGAAAAATGTAGGGTAGATTTCTATCTTTTGTTTGCCAAAATCGTTTATTCTTTCAGTACCAAAGTTTACCCCCATAGTTGCTGATCCGCTGGTAAACCATCTTTTGTTAATTGCCCAGGTATAAGCATAACCTCCACTTACTCCGAATTGGAAATTGCGTAATGAATTTTTAGATTTGTGTACAAAAGAGCTGTCAGAACCTATTTTGGTAAAATAAACTCCTCCGCCAAGCAAAAAGCTTCCGGCTGATTTTAATTGTCTTTCGTTTTGATTAAAAGCGGCTTTATAGGAGAATTTCTTATTATTAAAAACATATTGGCCAAAAGCGCCATATTGCTGAATATTTAAGTCAGGATATAGTTGTGTGTTTTTATCCGATTGATCTGAAGTATAAAAGCCGTGATATTTTTGTATAAAAAGGTCTATGATGAACTTTTTTCCGTAATGGTGAATTTGAAAATCAAGTGCTTTGGTTTCTCCTTTTTCATCATCTTTCAGGAAACTCAAACTATGACCATAGCTTAAATCGATTATGGTATTTTTTATAGCAACTCCAAAACCTAAACTCATCGGAGTATTGGGCATGAAATTTTTAATTTCTCCATCTGTTTCCTTTTCCATCGAAATAAATTTCATCGATAGATAAGTTCTTAGAGAGACTTTATTGTCAAAAGGTTTAATATACGTTGTGTCAATCTGCGCCTCGCAAAAATAAGGAAGGATAAAAAAGAGCAAAAAAGAAAAATATAATTTCATTAGGATGTCAAACGGAAAATAAGGCCTCTTAGTATTTTAGAAAAACCGATTAAAAAGGTTTGCAGGGGTTAAAAATAAGACGTAATTAATTGATTTTAGTTACAAAAAATTATAATCTAATGTAAATAAAATGTGTTTTAGATTTATTTTATTTGTTTTCATAAAACGATAATTTTATTTAAAAAGGGATTCATTTCTTAATTGAGATTTTATTCTAATTTCTTTTCTGCTATAATTTTTTATGTAAATTTGATTGGTATCTATTTGTGCAACAATCTTGTAATAGATAGATATACTCAGAAAAAGGAATGTTTTTTTTCTAAAAATAAACGTTTTAATTGGTAACCCCAATAATAATTAAAAGGAATGAGAAAAAATTTTGCCCTTGCTTTTGGTGCGCTCTATATGTTGTTTTTTACAATTCCGTTTCCAATGCTTATTTATTATAGCGTTAATAGTGAATTTGATGTAACTACGCTGAAAGATAAAAATCCGTGGTTGGCTTTGATTATAGTTTCGATTTCGATAATTCTTTGGCTGATTGTTTTAATTGGCTATTTTCACAAATGGATTCTTCAAATTTTTATTTCAAAAAGAAACATAGAAAAACTAAAGTCGGGCGGAGTATCGCGCGAAGCTAAAATTTTAAGCGCTGTAAAAACATCTAAACCCAATGAGAAATTCAATTCCTATGAACTTGAACTATCATTTAAAAACCTGGCCGATACAGAAATTACAAGTAAAACCGTTATTACGGATGCTAAACCTCACCAACGTCGTTTTGAAACGGGAAAAAAATTAAGTTTAATACTCGACAGAGATGCCAAAGAACCTCCGCACTTTATTATTGCCACTACAGAAGTGGGTTTAAATATAGTGAGGATAGCATTTATTGTATTAGGCTGGCTGGTATTTGTTGCTGCTGTAATTGGTTATTATATTTACGCATATCGAACAGAAAGTTATGGTATGGGCTGGCGTTTTATGAGTTTTGGACATCCGCTGATTGTGTGTCCGATTGTGCTTTTGTTTTTTAGGTATCTTCTAAAATTTATTTATAGTAAGCTTTCAGGATTAAATGGCAGTTCATCAATGATCAAGTTTAAGGGAATAAAAACCTGGGCGAAATTGATTAAAGTAAGCCAAACCGGAACTTATATTAATGATCAGCCGGAGATTCTTTTTCAACTCGAGTACACAGATAACAAACATCATGTTCATCGCAATAGTCTGAAAAAAGTAATCAGGCTTCTTGAACTCGATATTACCAAACAGGAAAAAATAGAAATTTTTTATCTGCCGGAAAATCCAAATAAAATTGCTTTTGCAAGCGATCTAAATACTATAGACTAACGATGAGAAAATTAATTATACTGCTAATTTGCTGTCCGCTTTTGTTAAGTTGTGAGCAGGTAACTAAAACTATCGAGGAGACCTTTAAGCCGAATGATACTTTAGTGCAAAAGGAAAAAGAGAAAGAAAATACAATACCTGAAACAACGGTAAATACTCAAATTGATGTTGAGCAAATTATAAAAACAGCAATTGAAACACATTCTGCAGGACATATACAGACTGAAGGAAAGGATGTCAATTTTCTAACAGATACAAACGAATTAGAAAAAGCAGAGGAGGCTTTGAGAAAATTGCCTCAATATGCCGGAAAAGAAATTTTTATTTATTCGACGCTGTATTTTTATAATGACGGACTCATTAATGTGATGCTTCAGCATCCAACAAATCCTAAATATGTGGATATTTATGATTATAAAGATGGTAAGTGGTCTGAGCCTAAACCTCTTCAGTTATCGGTTAGGGATGAGGTTCAAAAGCGTTTGGTTTCACTTAATAAAATTAAGTTTGTAAATGTTGCCAAAGTAACGGCTACTTACAATGAGAAAGCAAAAGAAATAGAAGGAGCAAAGCCTCTTACAAGTGCTTATGTTTCTATTTGGGATAATAAGATGCGCTGGTATCCTTCGAGCATAAATGGGAGTAGGGAAAGATATTCGATACAATTTAATGATGATGGAAGTTTGAAAGCATTTAAGCAGGAGTAAGGCTTTTATGTTGAGTATTTATAATTTGCCTGACTTGTTGATGGCATTAAAAAAAGGTAAAACAGATTGTATGTTTTACCTTTTTTAATTCTTTATGCTATTTGATGTGAATTATAAAATCAAACCGATGATTTTTATTTTAAAATCGCCGGCAATAAATAATCGTGAACTATTTTGTCTGCCTGAGCATGTCCGTAAGGTTTATTGAAAGCTTTTGAAGTAATTATTACTACAAGCGGTAAATCTTTAAAAATTATAAATTCGTTTCCGCCATTTCCGGCGCAATAATAGGTTTCGTAATTTTTACCTTTGTAATTGACTGTTTTATTCCAAAATAAATAACTGTAGAATTGGTTCTCTCGCTCAGGAATCTGAATTTGTTTTGTAAAGGTTTTTTCGACCCAATTTACAGGAAGTATTTGTTTGCCATTCCATGCACCATTATTTTTATATAACTGAGCATATTTTGCATAATCAAGCGAAGTCATTTGCAGGCTACCAGCGGTATTTGGTACTTTTTGCGGTGTATATTGCCATTGATAATTGGTAATGTTTAGGGGTTTGAAAAGTTTTTCATCGGCGTATTTTTCTAGTCTGCCCGGAACACTTTTATCCAGAATATCTCCTAAAAGTACCACGCCGGCCGTAAAATAGTCCCATTTGGCTCCATTAATTTTAGTGGGATCAGTAGGTAAATCCAATGTAAATTTTACCCAGTTGTCTGTAGGATACATGTTTTCTTCGTTTCCTGGTGACTCGCTGTGGGCGTCAGATCCTTCAAATGAAGAACTCATTGTGAGCAGGTCTTTTATTTTTATACTGTCTTTTTTAGTACTGTAATTTGCATAGTCTTTTAAGTTATAAAAAGAACTAAGTGGTTGATTCTCATTTTTAATATATCCATCATTTATGGCGAGCCCTATAAGTGTCGACGCAAAAGATTTTCCTGCCGAACGAGTGTCGTGCAAGGTATTTCTGGCGGCATCATTAAAATATTCTTCTATCAAAAGTTTGCCATCATAAATGGCGACAACGCTTGTTATTTCTTTTAGATTGTATGAAGCAATTTCCTTATTTAGTAATTCGATTTTCTTTTTGTCGAATTGAAAATCAGAAACTTCCCACCCGCTGTTGGGCAATATTGGCTGTATTTCCATTTGTTTGGCAGTTACTTCGGGGGTTTTGATTATCAATTTAATTTGTCCTTTGGCGATTAAATTTCCAACTATTGCTTCGGTATTTTTATTGGTGATGATATAAGGTCTAACTTCGATTCTTAGCGTATGAGTTCCGTTTGTTAATGCTTTTTCGCCGCCATTAAGTTTGAAACGGTCCCACATATGCAAAGCCCAAAGATTTTCTGCTTTAGAACTGGTAAGCGGAATTCTTAATGTTGTTGAGGTGTTTTTGCTGCTGCCGTATCCAAAATTACAGCCGGAGTTAATATTATCTTTATAAATAAATTTATTATCAATATAAAAAGCAAATTGAAGATTACCCATTTCTACAAGTTCTTCAGCTGACAAATTGGGAGCTAATTGATGTAAATAGTTTGTTATTGAGTTATCCAGAAAAATCCTGATGTTAAGATTTGATTTGTACGTAAGATTGAATGACTGAAGAAAGTCTGTTTTTTTGTATTGATCTAATGGAATGTTGCCATCCATAAAAGTAACTTTTCCAACGTTTGATTGATGAAGTTCTCCCGTAATTCCTTCGGTTTTAAAAAGATCGGCATTTTGGCTGAAGCCAGTAAGGCAGAAAAGGCTGATTGCAAGTAGAAATAATGTTCGTTTCATATTTTTGATTGATTGATTTGATTGAGGTGTAAAATTATTCTGCCGCCAGCATTAAAAATTGTACCAGATTAACATTTGGCATTATTTCATTAAAAGTAATTTTAAATGTGCAGAAGGATTTAATCCGTTTACCTCTTTGAAACATCTTGTAAAATGACTTTGATCAGAAAACCCACATTCGTAAGCAATTTCGGTTAAGGATTGTTTTTGTAAAGAAAGAAGTGAAAGTGCTTTTTCGACTTTTAATTTTCTCATGTATTCACTTAAAGTGCAGTGAAAGTATTTAGAAAAATCTCTTGACAGGTGAACAGGATGTATTCCGGCTATTTTAGATAAATAATCTAACGAAATGGTATCTCCAATCTGGTCGTGGAGAATTTCGTTAATAATTTGTACCCATTTTGGATTTTTGTATAACAATGAATTGTTATGTGCGCTTAGTTTTGATAAGATTTCGATCAGTAATGTTTGTGTTGCAAAATCTACAGCCGAGCCTTCAATTTTTGCCGCCCTGAAAACTTTATACATTAAAAACTTAATTTCCGGTTTTGCGATGTTGATGCTTCCTTGCAAATTATCCTCTGATAATGCTATCGTGTCAAACCAGTGTTTTTCGATTTCGAGATGAAAACCTCTGGTAAATCCGTCCGGTTTTATATTATAATGAGGTTCCTGCCAATTATGAAAAAGCAAACTTCCGGGATTACAATTGTAGATCTCTTTTTTATTTCCCTCTATAACATTGCCTTCAAGAATAAAAGTAAAATAAGCGTTTTCATGATAATGCCAATCGACTTTACTGTGGGTGTAAACGGTATCTGTTAAGGTTATTCCGTCCAGTAAAATAGTTTCATTGGTTTGCCCGTAAAATGCGCCTCTTTGCAGATGTTTCATATTAATCGGATTAATTTTATTAAGTGCTGAGGTATTTTTGATGGTTCTAAATGTAATCTAAATTAATACATAAAGAATCTTGATCTTTTCTATTAGAAGAAATAAATCATAAAAAGTTACAGAAGAGGTTTGGTTTACTTGAGATTGTTTTATTTTGGTCTCACTTAGAAATCTTAATAATAAAAATGCAAACATTCTCAACAACAATCTGTCTTCTGTTTTTTACTTTTAATATATCACTTGCGCAAACCAATCATAATGATCTAAAAGATGTTAATCTAAAGGGGAATGTGAAATCATTTGGTCAATGCTTTCTTGAAGGTACTTCGATGCCTCTTGCGGATAATAATAAAATATGCCAAATGGGAATTGGTAATACGTATAATGAAAAAGGCTTTCTTCTTTCATCCAATTCTGTTTCTTATAATGTTAAAGTACTTGAAATAAAATATTATTATGATACAGATGGTGTTCTTAATGCGTCTGACTATTATAATCCGAAAACAAAAATGAGCCAATCATTTCTTATTACCGTAAAACGGGATACGACTAAAAATGAAGTAAGTTATTGGTTTTATGAGGGAAGTGTCTTGCAGTCGAAAACAGTTTTCATTCGTGATGAGAAAGGAAATTTAGTTGGACATATGAATTATGGTAAGGATGAGAAGGTGAATATGGAAAAACATTATGAATATGATGCTGACAATTATAGAATAAAAGAATCGTTTTGGAGTATTAGTCCGCCAGGATATTTAGATAAACCAATACTTAAAAGTGTAGTTACGTATAAAAATGATGAATTCGGTAATCCTATAATGAAAACCAATTCTAGTAGTAAAGAAACGACTACTTATACTTATAAATATGATAATAATGGTAATTGGTTGCTGCGTACTTCTTATAATGACAAAGGAGAGATTAATCAAATAGCCGAACAATATTTCGAGTATTATTAATGAATACGATAAGAGATTTGTTTTAAATGAAAAAAGTACTTTAGAGAGTCTGTCATTTCTGTAAAGATCCTAAAATGAAAAAAGGTCAAGTAAATTAATACTTGACCTTTTTTGTGACCCGACTGGGGCTCGAACCCAGGACCCCATCATTAAAAGTGATGTGCTCTACCAACTGAGCTATCGAGTCATTCTTTTCTTGAATGCGGGTGCAAATATAGGGAGTTATTTTTTAAATAGCACTACCTTTTTTCAAGTTAATTTAATGTAAATGTATTGTTTTGAATTAATGGATTGAAATAGAGGAAGAAACAAAATAAAATAAAATGTTTTTTAGTGTTTTTAATTTTTTGTTACGTTGCTGGTGTAGGTTTTGAGTCATTTATCGAAAGATTTAAAGTTTTCAGGGAAAATTTAGAGGTTTACTTTTCTGCTTTTTTCACGCAAATTTATTTCTTCTATTGCGCTTTTTATAAAATATTTTAAATCATTCCTTCTTATTTTTTTAATCTTTATTTTTTAGGCAGCATCTTTAAGTAAGATTATAATAAACTTGACGGAGCTTAACTCCAAACGGATAATTATGTTCAGAATCACAACTCAAAAATTATAAAATAATAGATATTTGAGAACAGCATACATTTTTTATAATCAATAAATTAAAAATAGGTTATAGGTATTTTATGATTCAA